>Ga0256827_10000947_pt1 | contig 18307 bp, 16 predicted proteins | sample CV84metaG_FD_185977 | JGI IMG/M metagenome (GOLD analysis project Ga0256827, IMG submission 185977) | Hydrothermal vent microbial communities from East Pacific Rise, Pacific Ocean - CV84 | ecosystem: Environmental > Aquatic > Marine > Hydrothermal vents | place: Pacific Ocean: East Pacific Rise... | reverse complement strand
TTGGTCTGAGGCTATCTTGAAATACTCTTTTGCCTCATCTCTTGCCTCTTCTTGAAGTAGAGTTAATGCCTCCTCAAAGGCTTTCTCTTTTGTCATTGCCGTTGCAGTTATATTGGACTCTGTAGAGGAGTCTACATTGGAAGAGATAGTCATATTATTCTCTATATTTATCTGCTTATCGTTTAATAGAAAAAAAGAGCCAATAGCACCTATTGCGATAGCCGTGATGATAGAGATAGTCATTAGATTACGCTTTGATCGTTTTGGTGGTATAACATACGGTATTGTCTTCTCTATAGTTCTCTCATCTTCCATAGGTTGATCAGCATCTATCATAATAGCATCTATCATCTCCTCTGCTTGTTGAAATCTATCCTCTACTCTGATTGATAGTGCTTTGAGTATGACTTTTTTTAGATTTGGAGTTATTGAACTATTCTTGATAGGCAAAAGGGGGTCGCTATCTTTTTGAAGCCTATCTATGGATGCTGGAACTTCACTAGAGGGAAGCCCTGTTGCTAATTTATACATAACCATCCCCAAAGCGTATATATCTGTCCACGGTCCTTGCTTCTGGTTTCCATACTGTTCTGGTGGAGCATATGGTGGAGTTAAAATTGAGTTGATATTAAGAGATTTTTTGAAAAAATCTATTTTTGCAGCTCCAAAATCTATAAGAATAGGCATACCTGTTTTTGATAAAAATATATTTTCAAGTTTGATATCTCTATGTAGTATCTGTTTGGAGTGTGTCTCTCTGAGACCCTCTAGGATAGGGATAACAATATTAATAATCTTATCTTCATCAAAGGAGTAATCTATTTCTGATGCAAATTTTCCAAGTGTCTCTCCCTCTACAAATGGCATTACAAAATAGGCTGTATTATTTTTTCTAAAAAAATCGTTTATTCCTACAATATTTGGATGTTTAAATGATGCCAATACTTTTGCTTCTGATAAAAATTTGGCTAGTCCAAACTGATAATCTTCACTATTTTCATGATTTGTTATAGTGATATTTATGTCATCTCTATCTCTTACTGCGATAGATGATGGCATATACTCTTTTATTGCTACTACTGTCCCTAGTTCAATATGCTCTGCTTTGTATGTGATACCAAAGCCTCCTACACCCAAGAGACCGAGGATCCTATAGTTACCAAGAAGAGAACCCTCTTCTAAAAAATTATTGTAGATAGTTTTTGATACTGGCATGATTTTCTCTCTTATAATAATGATTTATGTTTATTTCTTGTATTCAACGTATGTATTTTTTTTGTCTTATGTATATTTTTTGCTCTTAGGATCAGACCTATCCCCTCTTGCTTCAATTTGCTAGATGGTGCATTTGCTTCAGCCATTTTTACTAGAGATTGGCTGAGATACATTGTCTTTTCTGTGTTTTTTAGAACTTCACTCTCTGCTTTTGCAAGAAGTACACCACTATTTTGAGTAAACTTTTCCAATTTAACAGATGTTTTTTTGTCTAGCTTTCCTGATTTTAGTTTTTTCATGACTATCTTTTTCTGCTTTTTTGAGACAACTGATGCTTTTGCAACTTTTTTGACACTTTTGGAGAATTTTTTCAGTTTTTTGACTAACTTTCTCTTTTTTTGTTTTATTTTGACTCTCTTCTCTTCTCTCTTTTTTTCTCTCTTTAGTTTTTTTATGATCTGCTCTTCTTGATCTATCTCAGTGATGATCTGCTCTATCTCAATAGCTTCGTTGTTCATGCTATCTATACCCTCTTTTAGTGCTTCGATCTGAGTGTGATCTTCTGTGATTGTTGCTACCATCTCTTGATACTCTAAAAGGGTCTGTAGATATTTATCTTTTGCAACTTGAACTCTCATTCCAAAAATAGATAGTCTCTCATCATATGCACCAGAGAATTCACATCCAATTCCTGTAAAAAATCCTGCCTCACTAGGGTCACAATTTTTGACAGAACAACCAGTGAAACTTCCTATAGTGAGTAGAGCAGAGATAGATAATATCGTTGATTTTTTGATTATCATTTTGTGGCTCCTTTTTCCTGTAGCTCTCTAATCTTTGTCTCATAATCAGCCTCTTTGTCAGCCAAGAGTTTCTCCTCTTTTGCTTGTTTCTCATTGTTGTCAGCTACGCTATCTCCTACTGCTGCACCTAGAGCAGATGAGGCTATGGATGCTTTGACAATATTTGGACTGTTTGTCCCTGAGAAGATACTTATTAGACCACCCACAACCCCAAATACTACAGCACCTGTAGTTATCGTTGTTGCTCTTTGAGTCGATCCATCACTTGCGGTAATATTTGTATCTTTTATCTCTTTTTTAGGTGTTCCACTACAGTTGATTAGTGTCATAATCACTACTCCACTAGTTATTATTGACCTGAGTCTATTTTTCATTTTTCTTTCCTTTCCAATTTTATTTTTCTAGTCTATATATGATATTGTTTGAACCTAATATAAGTTCCGAACCTATCTTTAGCTCAAAAGATTCATATGGAGTCAGTTTTTCTCTATCAATATATGTGCCATTTGTACTATTTAGGTCTATTACAAAAACCTGTTTATCTCTCTGCTCTATACTCAAATGAATATTTGATACAAGTGAATTTTTTATCTCTATTTCTGATTTATAGGAGCGACCAATGATTATTTTTTTACCATCTTGTAGAGATATGTTTTCACTATTATCTGTTAGTGATTTTAGATAGAAATCTATTTTTAAATTTTGGAATTTTTTATATATCAAAAAAGAAAATATAGATAAAAAGAGTATTATGAGATAGCCCATTTTGTTAGAAGGTGTCTCATAATCTATATGATTTTTATCTAAGAGAGATATAAGCTCATCGACACTTATTGCATAAAATACATTATCAACACTACTGTGATTGATCTTCATCTCGTTGACTCCTACTATCTCTCCTCTCTCATTGATTAGTGGACCACCACTGTTTCCTCCATTGATAGTAGCATCTGTCTGGATCATATCTGTTTTTGTGTGACTATCTTTATTTAATTTAAAACTATTAAATTTAGATATGATTCCCTTTTTGCTTGTTGGGACGATATTATCTTTTGTGATCTCCCCATTTTGCAGGTACTCAGAACTAGCAGGGAAGCCTATAGAGAAGACTGTTGTATCTGAATATTTTTTTTGATTAGATAACTCCTCTAGTCCAGAGATTAGCTTAAGGGGTATTTTAGATAGACCTTCTATTTTTATAATAGCTAGATCCTTCTCTTGGCTGAAGCTAATAATTTTTACACTTTTTGTTATATATTGACCATTGATAACATCAACAAGTGCCTTGATCTTATACTCAGAGGAGTCTACAGCATCCTCTATTACATGATAGTTAGTGACAAAAATATCTTCTGCTATAGGAAAAGAGCTTCCCGTTCCGAGTAGCTCCATATCGTTGTATATTCCTAATCTGATTAGGCTATCTTTTGCATCACTAATTGGAGTAGAGTAGGCAATTAGGGAGGTTAGTATAATTATAAATATTTTTTTCATATTTTATTATACTTTTAGACCTATTTTAGAAGCGATATAGTGAAAAAAACTGGGTTCAACAGCTCTCTTAGTCTTAGGTTTATATACTATAGGATCATTTTTTGCTACAATCAAAGAGATGTTATCTCCTCTTCTTCCACCTGTTTTATGTGCTTGGTTTATCATCTCATGTACAGTTGCATAGATTTCATTTTGGGTTGTACCGATTTTAAATAGTCTATCACGCATCTCTTTATCATTAAAATATTCCCAAAGTCCATCCGAACAGAGTACGATAGCATACTCTATAGATGGGTCAAGTCTATATTTTTTAATACTCCATGATGATAAATTTTTCTCTCCTAAACTTTTTGTTAGTTTATTTTGATCGGGATGTGTTGCCATCTCCTCCTCCTCTATATCTCCCATTTGAAATAGCATCTCAGGTACAGAGTGATCTCGTGTTCTATTGATTAGTCTATTTTTATCAAATATATATAGTCTGCTATCTCCAATATTTGCATAGTGTATATATCCATCTTGAATTATGGCTATTACGATAGTTGTATAGGGAGTAATCTGTAGCTTTTCTCTTTTTTCGAGAATGAGTCTGTTGATGAGAGGGATCAAATTTTTTAGAAAAATATTGGCTGAAAGACCACTATTTATACTCTCTTGAAAAGATTTTTTTGTCTGCTCTTCAACAATCTGAGAGGCGATCTCTCCCCCTCTATGTCCACCCATTCCATCAGCTATGACCATTACCAATCTTCTATTGTCACGCTCTATTAATATAGTATCTTGTTGTGACTCTCTACCACCTATATGAAGCGTTCCAAAAGTATTAAACTGTTTAGTGTTAATCATCTTTTATCCTAAAAAATTAGTTTGATGAGAGAGATGGGGTTTTGGAGTCCCATTTGAACTTTTCATTACAAAGAGGAATAAACATCAATTCTGTTTCACCTAGTCCAATAATATCACCACTTTTCAACTCTATTGGCTGTAGTATTACAGAGTTATTTATATAGCTTAAGTTTGCACCTACTCCATGTTGAAAGAAGAAGATATTATTTTTGTAATCATAGATTACAGTTGCATGATCTTTGCTTATTGTATTGTCCCCATAGTCCAGATTTATCTTGTTGTGATCTCCTCTCCCTATGCTATTCATACCCGCAACGATTCTAATATCTGATCCTACACCCTCTCCCTTTGTGACAATAAACCATCCTACTACAGGAGCTTTATTGAAGCTATTCTCTTTAGATGTATTACTAACAATAATAGTTCTATTATCCGACTCCTCTCTTACAGTAGGTCTTGAGTATTGGACAGTTCCTCTCTTCTCTCCATCAATAAAAGAGGGCTTATCTTTACAGTATGGGCAACTCCTATTTGTCTTCTCATCATAGTACTTTGAACAACTTATACATTTTTTCATTTTTTTCCTTTAATATCTACTGTAAGAGAGCTTCTATTATCTACTATAAAACTATCAATTTGTTTCTCCATCTTCTCTGTCAACTCCACACTGTTACTCATCTCTAGGAGAATCATCTCCCAAAACTCAGTAAAAGGCTCTCCTTGAAATTGACTCTTTGGAATAATCTCTATACTATCTACGCCCAATGTTCTATTTATCCCACGTACAAAGTCCATGTTTGAAGTTCTCTTTATCTCCAAAAAATTTACTCTATATATCTCATATATCATATCTCTCGTATCTTTTTTATTCTCAATAGTTATACGCGAAACTTCTCTATCTCTCATATTTAGAGTTATATTGAGATAAGATGTGGATACCTCTATAATAGTCTCTTCTGTTAGTATCTCTATCTCTGCTTGAATATTTTTGGGTATAAGAGATTTAGGTATTTTATACTCCATTGTCTGATCTGTATCAGAGATAAACTCTAGATCTTCAATTTTACATTTAACATTCAAGTAGCCACTACACTGAACATCAAATGATGATAGAGGAGACTCATTCTTTTGAATCTCTTCTGATACTTTGAGCTCAATCCATCTATTTTTGAGACTATTTGTACCCAATAGAACGATCACTATAGCCAGTAAAATAGATAATGTTTTTTTATTCAAAGAGTACTATTTCCAACCAATAACTTGTGAATAACAGCCTGAACCTCTATATGCTTTTACTTTGATATAAAAAGTTCCATCCCAACTAGGAGTAACAGTTACAACTGATGTTGCACTCTTATCTTCATCTATTGAGATTCTGTTCCAATTCTCGTCATAAATTGTAGTGTCCATATCTCTTATTGAGTCTGCAACTCCTAAAAAAACATAATCAATACCACTATAAAGATAGATACTTCTATAGGTATACTCTCCTTGATCTAGACAACCATCTTTTGAACCTCTTATGGTATAGCCTTGGTTTTCCAAAATATAGGCTGACTGAAAAGTCTTACTGCTTAGACTAGAATAGGCATAAAGAGTTGTTGTTAGTGTAGTTGACATTAAGAGCAACATTAAAAGTTTTTTTTTCATAACTGATACCTTTTATTACATATATTTTTGTATTTTAGAGAGGGTCTCTACTAGCTTATCTACATCTGTTTTAGTTAGCTTTCTATTTTTTGAGTTAGATAGAGTGCTATCTATATCTTTTAGGGTTGCTACTATTTCGTTATATCCTGAGAATTTTTTAGCTTTATTGCTTCCTTTAACTCTTTTTAGTAGAGATGAGACTAGGTTTTTTTGTATCAAAATAGAACTTATTTTTGATGAGTAGTTATCTTTTATAGCTTGTGCAGATAGCCTATATCCCTCTAACCATCCACCCACATCATAAAGAATAGTTTTATCTCCATCTTTATATTTACTATTTAAGTTATTTGAGATTTGATCTTTGAGTTGTATAATATCTTTTAAAATATTTTTCCAAGTAGCCTCATCTACTTTGGATTTACCTAAGTTTCTTTTTAAATTTCTTAATATTTTTTTTGTAGATTTATCATTTACTTTTAATTTATTTATACTTTTATAGATATTTTTTGATGTACTTATGAGGTTTGTTGTATCTTTTGATGTACTCAGAAAGTAAGCATCAGCACCCTTTGCTCCTAGATAAAATGCAAAATCCTGTTTTGTATTTTTTTTTGAATCCTGTTTTAGATTCATATACTCTCTCCACTCCACATCTCCTAATGCTCGATGAAGTCTCAAAACTAGTGTTGCAGGAGATGGTAACTCTACCTCTATATTTGCTCTAGCCATATCCTCTTTAGAGATTGGGTCATCTAATTTCTCTTGTGCATAGGCTGTACTACTGGAGAGTAGTGCTACAAGAGTAAGCGTTATAATGTTTTTTTTCATGTATTTCCTTTTATTTTTAAATTAATAATAAAAATTAATAAATTCTTAAAGATGTATTGTATTTTACACTAAAATAGGATAAAATTCAATAGAATATAAAAAATTCTTTAAGAAAATATAATAATTTTTTATATTAATATTAAAATAATTAAAAGGAGTTTTTTTTTGTTTAAATTGGTGTCCTTAATTGATCAAAAAAGTATAAATATATCTATAAATCAGCGTATAACTATTGGTAAAATCCCTAATAGTAATAGTTTTGTTATTGATGATGACTCTATATCCGATAATCATTGTCTTTTGCATACGGAAGGAGTCTCTCTATTTGTTACAGATTTAGGTTCTACCAATGGTACATTTATCAATGGGTTTCCTCTTGTACAAAATAAAAAATACCCATTGAGTGTAGATCAGGTCTTGATTCTTGGTACAAAAGGAGTTCAGTATCGAGTTGAATATCTCGATAACAAATCTATCAATAGAGAGAAATCAAAGGATAGGTATACTATTGGTAGAGCTATTACCAATGATTTGGTTTTAGATATTCCAAATATATCATCTACTCATCTAATAATCTCTCGTTTGGATGATGGATGGGAGATAGAGGATATAAGTACAAATGGAACTTACTTAAATAGTTTTGACAATAGGATCACAAGAGAGAGTTTAATCGAAGATCAAATACTCTATCTTGCCAACTATAAACTCCCTACAAATAGGATATTTGAGTTGATTAAAGATGATAATATTGCTAAGCAGAGAGTAGATTTTGCAAAAGATGAGATTCTGTTGGGTAGGGGAGGGGATTGTGATCTAACGATAGATAATCCAAATATATCAACTCATCATGCAAAAATTATAAACGAGAGTGATCGGTATTTTATTTTGGATCTCCAAAGCTTAAATGGCACATTTGTAAACTTTAAGCTTATCAAAGGAAAAACAGAGGTTAAAGAGGGAGATAAGATTACGCTTGGGGTCTATACTTTTGACTTTATCGTAGATTAGAAAATCAAAAAAATTACCCTTTTACAGTCTGATTTTGGTATTAGAATGGATCTAAAAAATATCTCTTATTTGGTTGATAGTATTGATAAAGGTCAGAAGAAAAAAACAATTTTAAATGATATTAGCCTCTCTATCTATCCAGGCGAATTAGTGGGATTGATGGGACTATCTGGATCAGGAAAGACTACACTTCTTGATATTATGAGTGGACAACTCAAAGCGACAGAGGGGAGTATCCATATCAATGGTATTGAGCTGTATCAAAACTTTGAAGCGATAAAACAGCATATTGGTTATGTTCCACAAGATGATATTATACATCCTGAGTTAACTGTATATGAGTCTCTTTTATACTCTGCCAAGTTGAGATTGGATCTATCTTTAGATGAGATAAATGAGAGGATTGATACTGTACTAAAAGATTTGGGTATTTTTGAGATCAAACATGAGATGATTGGCTCAGCAGACAAAAAAGGAATCAGTGGGGGACAAAGAAGACGGGTCAATTTGGCAGTTGAGCTTATTGCTAAACCTGAGTTAATCTTTTTGGATGAGCCTACCTCTGGACTATCTTCTGTAGATACAAAATCAGTTATGGAGACACTAAAGAGACTTACTGACAAAGGAAAAACAATTATTATAACTATCCATCAACCTAGTTTGAGAAACTATAAGATGATGGATAATGTTATTATATTAACTCATGGAGAGTGTGCCTATTATGGTCAAAATTATCCAAATTCAATTAAATTTTTTAATAATAATACAGAAAATATAGAGATCTTGTCTGATGCTGATAATGCTCTAATTGGATTAGATCAAGGAGAAAATGAGAATATTGTTTGGAGTGAGAGATATAAAAAGACACAAATATATAAAGAGTATGTAACAGATAGAATAGATAAACCAGATACTACCTCTACTGACAAAATGAATAAAAAGAGAAAAGAGTCATCTCTTCGTCAATTTTTTATTTTGAGTGCTAGATATTTAAAAATAAAATTAAAAGATAGACTAAATACAGCGATTCTTTTAAGTCAATCACCTCTAATTGCACTACTATTGATACTTATATTTTATAAAGGTGGAGAGGGGTATAAAATATATGAGTCTTCGCCTCAGATTTTACTCTTTATTATCATTATCTCATCTGTTTGGTTCGGGATGAATAATGCTGTTCGGGAGATTGTCTCAGAGAAGACAATTTTTAAAAAAGAGAGACTATTGGGATTGAGAATTGCTCCCTATATCTTATCCAAATTTTTTGTTCTATTCTTTTTGGCTCTGATCCAAGTCTCGATGTTGGTCTTGATTGTTAACTATGGAGGAGTTCCATTAGATACAGATATACCGATGTTGATACTTCTCTCTTTTATCTCCTCTTTATCGGGTATTAGTTTGGGACTACTTCTCTCTTCTTTGGTAAAAACAGAGGCTTCTGCACTCTCTATGCTACCTATTTTACTGCTACCGATGATTGTTCTTAGTGGGGGGATGGTATCTGTCAAAGATATGCCTTATGGCGTTCATTTTCTCTCTTTGAGTATGCCCACAAGATATACTCTAGAAGAGGTTATTCGAGTATATGACAATTATGACTCCAATATAACTCTATTGAGAGAGCCTTATCCGTTAGAGTCAAATAAGACTAAGCCAGTATTTAATATCTATGTGGATGAAGTTGATCCTATGGAGTATTATTCTATTGATAAGACTACTCTTTGTCAAGACAAAAGATGTATCGAGTCCCTCTATATGGATCTTTATCAAGATGGAGATGATCTTAATAAAATACTATTTAAGCAGGATAGTTATAGAGCTCATCCTGATAAGGTTACCCTCTATCTTATCTTTCTAATTTTTATCCTTTTCCCTATGCTTTTAAGCATGTTTATTATGAGAAGAAAATATTAAAAGTTTACTCTCTTGCCTTATGTAACTTAAGCTGAATAAATGGCTTCTGTTGGGAGAGCTTCTCTAGCACTAATCCCTCTTTTTTCAGATGTAGTACTCCTGCATCTGAAAAGATCACTATGACTAATATCACTAATATTTTTTTATATCTACTCACTACTCTATCCTATCCAAAGTATCAGGGTTTATCACCTCTAGTTCAAGTTTTTTTCCATCTACATGAAAAAATACCACTGCGTTTTCTGTGCTGAAATGTTTTAGATACTTATCTCCATCTCTGTTCCAAGGAGTAGTCTCTTTTGCGTAGTAGGGAGCTCCTGCTGCACCATTATGAATCTGATAGATAGTTCTTGTGATCTTCATCGGCTCTTTTGGTCTGTAGCTTCCGTAGATTGGCATCCCCTCTTTGATCTCCAATCTTGCGTAGTTGTGTTCATCTCCTGTTAGGATAGCCACCACTTTTTGGCTCTGCATTAGTATCTTCCAAAGCTCATCTCTTCGCTCTATGATCCCTTTTGGATGTGGCTTTAACTCGCCATTTTTGTCTGCTATATAGGGGCGTACTTTGTTCTCACCATTATAGAACATATCTTGCTTTACATGTCCACCATTGGGAAAAGCAGGGGTGTGTTGGGTGACAAATACAAAGTCAATATTTGGATTTTGATCTAGTTTTGCTAGAGTTTTTTTGAGCCAAGATAGTTGATTGTCCATTATATAGGAGTGTGGGTTTCCTCCCAATATAGGAACACCATCTTTTAGCTTTGGAGCGTACCAGTAGTTTGAGTTGAGTGAGACCATCGCGATATTATTATATATATAGTAGTAGACATTCTCTTTATATGTAGGAAAGTCTATAGTGTTGGGATTTGGATCATAAGAGGCGTTGTCTTCACTGAGTGGCCCATTAGTTGGGTTGACAAACATTTTGGCAAATATTGCTTCGGATGACTCTGTAGCAAATGGAAATCTATCTATACTTAGACTATATTTACTCTTGTCATCAAATTTATAGACTAATGCTTCGTGGTTTCCCATTGAGGTGTAGACGGGGATATGTGATGCAAAGGGTAGAGTGGAGCGTTTCCAGTTGACATACTCTAGTTTCTGTTGTGCTACACTGTTGAGATAGCCGTTGATCTCATCTCCTGTAAAGTGCAAAAAAGCTACCTCTTTAGCAGATATGAGAGGCATGATTTTACGCATCATATAGGCATTGACTCCTGCTATCTCTCGCTCTCCACTGCTGATACCACTTCTTGAATCACTAGTAAATGCAAATACAAAAGGCTCTCGACTCCCCTCTTTTGGAGCTGTCTTGAAGCTATAGCTCTCTTTGACTTTTGGGCTTGTCTGAACTGTATATCTATATTTTCTATTTGGTTTTAGACCTGTGATCTCTATCTCATGCTGTTTCTGTTTTTTAGATTGAAACTCACCTACACCCTCTATCTTGACTACTGCTTCGCTTGGTTGCAGTGTTTCAAAGGATATTGTTACTCCTGTAGGGGTTACTCTATTGATAAATATCCCCTCAATAATACTATGTGGATCTACCTCAAAAGGAGAACTCCCCGTAAAAAAGAACTTTCCCTCATATAGGATATACCCTTTGGCATCAGCCACACGGTAGAAGATAACTCCTGCTTTTTTTCTCTCCCAATCTATAAAATCATATTTGCCTTGGAGTTTGCCGATGAGGTCTATTTTGGCTATACCTTGGTTGTTGATAGTAGATTCTCGTTTCCATTTGGCACGAGGGTACTTCTCACTTAGATCAGCTAACCCATAAAATAGTTTTCCTCCCATAAACTTTGCCCCACCTTTTGAATCTCTAAAAGATAGAGTAAATCCTGTTTTGTCCCCTTTGGGGTTTCCTCTTACCATATCTAGGGTGTATTTGGGGGTTTCATCTTTGAGATGGTAGATTTTTGAGTTGATCTCTGCTACTAGTCTGTTGTTTTTATATGTTAAATAGCTATAGCTATTGGGTATCTTGGGGTTGGCACTTATCTCTACTGATATAAAGAGTAGTAATAGGAATAGAGGTGAATATCTCACTGAAATTTCCTTTTTTTGTGCTATTTTAACAAAAGTTAGATGTTATAATGGCACAAAAAAAGGGAGTCCCCCCAATATGAAGAGATTTCTTATCCCTATACTACTACTCATTATTTTAGGAGTAGTTGTATGGCTCAACAAACCCAAGATAGCACCCTATTATCAACAGCTTACCCAAGATAGAGTGGGTCTAGCAAAAGATCTGCAACCATTAGCACAGAAAGAGGCTCATTTCGTAGGTTCAAAAGAGTGTCAAAAGTGCCATGAGGATCAACATCATGATTGGAAAAATTCGATGCACTCCAAGATGATCCAAGATATAAAATCTGATAGTTCTGTAGTGGTTGCTGATTTTACCAGACTCCCAAAAGATGCTGACTTTACACTCAAAGAGTCGATTTATACTATAGGTGGTAAGTTTAAACAACGCTATATGATACCTGCAACTATCAATGGCAAAGAGGACTTTAGATTAGGAAACTATCAGTGGAATGTAGAGACCCAAAAATGGCAAAAGTTTAAACCATATAAGTACTGGTATAAAGATTCATATCCTCATGATAATAGAGAGTTCCCTACCTCAAATACCTGTGATGGGTGTCACTTTACAGGGTATATGTCTACAGAAAAAAGAGTGGAGAGAGCTATCAGTTGCGAGAGTTGTCACGGAGCAGGAAGCAGACATAGCGAGGATCCAGATAGCCCTATCTATAGAGCCTCTCTCTCTGATCCTATCCGAACAAATGAAGTCTGCTTACAGTGTCATATGCGAAATAGAGACAAGAGACTAGATCTCAACAAGACAGCCAAAGATCTATGGATGTTGGCAAAAGATTACCCCTCAGGATATGAGGCAGGAAAACCTCTAATAGAGTACAAAAAAGTTGCTCCATTTATATTAGGTACAGAGACCAAAGAGTTTTGGGCAAACGGTTCAGCTAAGAAAAATAGAACCCAAGGAAATGAGTATGTACATGACACTATGTATAAGCATGGAATTACTTGTATCAACTGCCACAACCCTCACAAGCTTACCAATACAGCAGATAAACCACAAGGAAATGATGCCTGTATAAAGTGTCACTCTTTTGGTTCAATCGTAGGTCCACACCAGAGTTCATTAGAGGCTCATACACATCACAAAGCCGACTCAAAAGGGTCTCTCTGTATCGAGTGTCATATGCCAAAGACAGCAAAACATACAGGAAAATCCCCTCTAACTGTACGTTCTCATAAGTTTTCGTTTACCTCTCCTCTGGAGACAAAACACTATAAGATGCCACCAAAAACAAATGCATGTTTTGCATGTCACAAAGATAAGAGCTTGGATACTCTACAACAAAATCTAAAAGATTGGGGTATGATAGAGTGGGGGAGTGAGGAGATACACCCATAAAGATAAAAATAATAAATTACTTTTATATACTTTATAAAAATTAATTTAATCTGCTATACTACTAATATAGATTTAATATAAAGGTGGACTTATGCAGTGGATTAGCTATTTATTATTGGTTACTTTTTATGTTTTTGTTACTGGTTGTGGAGGAGGTAGCTCCTCTTCCAAGACAGAGACAGATAGTAAATATACAATTGAGTATAAGGGGTTACAGTTTTATCACAAGAGTTTAGAACAGAGTGATTATAAACTATCTCCTCTAATAGATAGTGAGTTCAATAATTTGAGTTCAGAAAATAGGCTTATTGTCTCTAATAAGCTATTGAGTACACTGTTTTTTGGATATCCTCAAAGCATTTTAGAAGAGAAAGTTAATAGTGGAAGCTTTTTGAGTGATCTAAAAGAGGGGTTGGATGATATACAGATAGATACCGACCTGCTAGAGAGTAGTATTTTGGATGAGAATATTTTTCAGCAATCCCCTTGGGGAGAGCAGGAAGCAGTCGATATTTTGGCTCGTTTTTATCAGATGGATAGCCTCGATAGATACTTCTTGCATAACTGGATAGCCTATATTTTGACGCAGACAATTATGTTCTCTCCTGCGTATGAGCTTGAATCCTCACATACCCCAAATATCACACAGGTTTATAATCGTATCGTTAATCTTCTCAACGAAGAGGCTGGGATGAGGTATATCACCTATATTCATATGAGCAGTGAGGATAACTGGAGGCGTTTTAGAAGTCCAGAGGATAATGGTCGTGAGATGTTAGAGATCTTTACTCTGGATATGGATGATGCTCATGTTCCTATCGCAGGAAAAGCACTACAGAACTGGAGACTTGATAGAGATAGTGATACTCTTGTTGTAGGTCTCAATCACAACACTCAAAAGCTTAGTCTATTTGATACAGATCTATATACTGGTGATGATTTTTATCGTGAATTGGTCAAATCAGAGCTATTTGTCAATGGGGTGACTAGTAGATTAATTGATTTTTTCTTTCCAAACTATACAGATAGAAAAAAAGATGAGATCAAATCCAAGCTCATCGCTAGTCATCCAGAGAGTTGGCAAGATATTTTACTCCAAATTATCTTCTCCAAAGAGTATCTACTCTATAACTCTCGTGCAAAAAGTGCTGAAGAGAGTTTTTTTTCTCTAGCTAAAAAGATGGATTTCAAACATAGGACGGGGACTTTTCATCAATTTAAAAGGGCTCTTGAGGGGATGCATCAAGCTACTATGAAATATAAGCTTGGCAAGTTACAAAGAGTTCCACTAGATACACTATCTTTTGTCAGCTACTATAAATATGTGCGAGAGGAGTTACTCCTAAGTGTCTCCAATCCCGAGAAATTGGATGATTATACCTCTTGGGGAAGACAGGGATGGAGCAAAAAATTTATTGAAGATGATGGTATTGACTATACAAATTTAAGCAATAAAGAGAGCCTAAGCCTTTTTATTGAGTATCTTTTTAAGACATTGGTCTATCGAAATCCAACTTCTTCAGAGTTTCAGATGTTTTTCAACCATATGCTAGAGGGTGATGCAGGAAGAGAGGAGTTTACCTGTTGTTTTGATATGTTTGAAGAGAGAGATGATATGGAGAAACAGAATAAGGCGAGATTTGAGAGTAAAAGTAGAGTTGCTAGAGTAGTCTTGGAGTATCTAGCTAGATTAGATGATTTATATATGCAAAAGGAGGTGAATTAAGATGCAAAGACGGGAATTTATAAGACTATCACTACTAGTAGGAACGGCTGTTTTTCTACCTCAATTTAGCTACTCTAAGAGCTTGGATTTGAGTAAAATATCTTTCTCATCTTCTCTTTATAACTCTAATAAAGCACAAACTATTATTATTTTTATGTATGGTGGAGCAAGTCAACTAGCAGGAAATTTAAGTAATATAGAGGAGATCCAAAAGGCTTCTCAGAGTAGTTATGACTACTTTCGTGGTCTTACCAAAACAGAACATGGCTGTTGGGAAGAGGCAGGAGGGGCAAATATGGAAGAGCTTCTTCAAAATGGTGATATGACCATATTTCGTACCTGTTTTTCTCAGATACGAGAGGATGTAGGAAATAAAGCACATGGAGAGTGTACTAGTCAAAATCAAAGAGGCTCATTTGATGATAATAGTGCTGGTATTATTGCAAATCTTGCATCTATTTTGGAGTTTAATGGAGTTGTCTCTGCTGATACGGTTATGCCTTTTATTACTCTAGATGGAGAGTCAACTTTCTATACAGAAGGAGATACTCCTCTCAAAGATTTTCTCAAGCCATTAAGTATAAATGAGGAGTTAGATAACCCATATAGTAGAGATATTAGGCGTTGGTTCTACTATTCTGATAGAGAGAGGGAGTCAAATGAAAACTACAATGAGGATGATGACAAAGGAGGATTTGATCCTTCTATTGATTCCATGATGGACAGTTTATCTCAACAAAGTAATCAAAAGGGAAAGATAAAAGAGGCTTTTTCTAAGAGACAAGCTATGGCAGATTTTATTGATCAGATCTCTAGTAAAAAAACACCAAATTTAGGAGAAGATAGCTACCCTGAAAACAACAGTTTTGCTCAGAAACTAGAGACCTCTATCAAAATTTTGACACATAATCCTGATACTAAAGTGATTACTATTGGAACAGGAGGTTTGGGTGGTTGGGATGATCATGATGATGCGAGAGAGTATGTTAAACGTATGGAGAGTCTATTCTCTTCTCTAAAATCAGCAATGGCACACATCCAAGCAGAAGGAAAAGATCAACAGATTAATATTATGGTATTTGGAGAGTTTGGACGAAATGTCAATCTCAATTCAGCTAAAGGTTGGGATCATGGAAACTTACAAAATCTTTATCTCTTAGGAGGACATGGTTACTTCAAACATAAAGGAGTTGTGGGAGAGACGGTGGTAGAGGAGAGTGGTCAGATAAATAGGTTGTATCAAAAACCTAAAAGTGGGAGCTACTGGTTTGAACCAATGAGTATTGCTTCTACTCTATATAAGATATATGGGATAGAGAATCCCAAAAATCTTACGGGAGGATATGAAGCCATAGATATATTTGTATAAAGTTTTAAGCCGCTCTCTTATATATAGCTTTTTGGTCACTATCTGGTGCAAATGAGCTAATAAAGAGCTGTTTAAATATACTTTTTGGACGAGACATTTTTGTCATAAATTGATCTAGTGTTAAGGATTGCTCTTTTAGGTAATGGCTTAGATAAAAGAATGATGCTCCTACCCCTTTACGTTTTTCAATACTTAGAAGTATCTCGTAGAGTTCAACAAGTTCATCTAATTCACTCTCAGGTATAGCTTGTCTAAATGCAAAAAAGCTTTCAAGATTTCCATTTTTATCTTGATTTGGTTCAAAGTCTGTGATCGCCCAGTAGTACTCTCCTGATTTAGCTAGATTTTTAACGATAACTCGAATCTCCTCTCCCTCTTCAATCGCTTTTGACAATAAAAAGAGTATAACTCTTGGCATAGATGGATCTCTAAGAGCATCGTGAGCTGTTCCCTTAATCTCTTCTAGCTGATAACCAGCAATTTCACTAAATGCACTATTTATATCAATGATATTACCCTGTTTATCAGTTCTTGTGACTAGCATATTTTTTGTTGTAATTTTCATCTCTTTATCTAGTGGTAGTGGTCTATATAGTTTCATATTATTTTCCCTTTTTTAATCTATATTAATTATTTTCTTATTAAAATTGTAGAGCGATAGTTGGTAGTAAATATGAAATTTTTGGAAAAAAAATAATTATTTTTAACATAAAATATATTATTAATATTTTAATTTTATATTAATTTTATTTTTCCTCTCTTAAAAATAAGAGAACCAAGCTCTGCTCCAACAGATGAGGCAACTACCTCACATTTGACTTTAAACAGATGATATATCCTCATATCAGATACCCCCTCCAAGCACTCATAGTTTCCCATCCCTTTTGCAATTATTAAATCCATAGAGTTGTATAGCTTCATAAAACTTTTACTTGCTCGATCATACTCTAATCCAGGAGTGTCTACACCACTATCTACTAGATTGGTAACTAGTTCCATCTCTATCTCTTTTGCCTCTTTGAGTGTAACATCATTGATGATAGGTCTACCTCGTACAGCATAGTAGGTCTCTAGGTTAGGATAGTTCTCTTTTATCTCTTTTAGTAGAAGTTTGTCAAAAACATGCTCTCCTACATTGTCTCCTATGATCATTAGTGAGTTGGCAGTAGAGACTCTTTTTATAAAATCTGCTTCATCATCAATAGCAAATGGTGTTGTGAATACTTTGGAGAACTCCTCTTGTAGGTCAAAATGATTTGGAGTGGCAAAATCTATAACATTTCCTGCTACAGAGGCTTTTATTGCTCCTTTGAGTCTATCTTCTGCTTTATCTAAACTCCTCTCCACAGATGGAAGTAGTTTTATCGCCTCTATAGTCGAGATCTGTTTTAGCTCTTCATAAATATCCTCTTTTCCTATATAGTCGGATAGTTTAGGGTATAGATCAGAAGCAGCTACAGGAGGGGATACTTTGTTATAGGTGGCAATAGAAGAGGATGCTAGTCTCATTAGAGATTGAGACTGCTCCTCGTTTAGGTTTAGATTTTTGGCAACTCTTAGGGATTGATTGAGTAGACAAGATAGGCACTCTGACTTTAAATTCACTGTGTATCCTTATAAAAAATTTTAGTAGGGTACACGAATGATCGTTAAATTGCGATTAATCAACTTTGAAATAGTGACGCTTTAGAGGTGTAAATTTAGTTAGATCCATCTCTTTTTCAAGACCAAGTTTTGGTGCTGATTTTGGATTAACTATGTGATATCCTAAGATAGCTTCTATCTCATCACCTTTTTGTAGCTTTTTATCAAACTTAATCACTCTCTTTTCACTGCCTTTGATCATATTGTCTTTGACAACTTGAGTCGCTAACCAAGGCATAGATGGCTTGTTATCTGTTCCGATAACTTTAACAAAAGTTTCTGTTTTGAGCTCTTCTCTTTTGCCATCTCTGATAATGGTTGTTTTGAGTTTTACAACTCGTAGTGGATGAGTC
>Ga0256827_10000946_pt1 | contig 18309 bp, 18 predicted proteins | sample CV84metaG_FD_185977 | JGI IMG/M metagenome (GOLD analysis project Ga0256827, IMG submission 185977) | Hydrothermal vent microbial communities from East Pacific Rise, Pacific Ocean - CV84 | ecosystem: Environmental > Aquatic > Marine > Hydrothermal vents | place: Pacific Ocean: East Pacific Rise... | reverse complement strand
TATCTCTGTTGCACTTTCCCTCGTATTGCTACGGCCATTCGTTAAATGGAACACTGTCTTATAGCAGATCGGACTTTCCTCTTGATTTTGTCAAGTATCTATCTGTTGTACCTGTGAAATTATACTTAACTTTTCTTTTTTTTGCTTTATAATTAATAAAATATGATATTTAAGCTAAATTTTTCTATTGTTTCTCTACTATATTTTAATGAACTACAAAAAAAAATTAATAGTAAAAAAACTACAAAATAATGAAAAGATTTTCCTAACAGGTGGTGCTGGTGTTGGCAAAACTACTCTTGTTCGTGAGATTATAAAAGAGTATGAAGAGGATGCTAAGAAAGTGGCAAAACTAGCATCAACAGGAATGTCTGCAACTCTTATAGGTGGACAAACTCTTCATAGTTTTTTAGATTTTGGAATATCTTCTAATATTGAAGAACTTCAACGAGATATGAAACTGGAAATAAAAAAGAAGATTAAAAAAATTATCTCCTCTATGGATTTGATAGTGATAGATGAAATCTCTATGGTAAGTGATGCTCTTTTTGATATGATAGCATTGCGTCTCTCTCAAGCTAATTTTAAAGGGGCTGTTCTTGTTGTCGGCGATTTTTTACAACTTCCTCCTGTTATTCGTGGAAAGAGTGAAGTAAAGTTTGCTTTTGAGTCAAAAAGTTGGCAAGAGTATCAGTTTGAAAAGATAGAACTCACTCACATATATCGAACCGATGATAAAAAATTTATAGAGCTACTTCATAATATCCGTTTTGGAGTGATAGATGAAACTATTCACAATCATCTCAATAGTTATATAAAACCTATTCCTCACGACCTACACGACTTTACTTTTCTCTTTGGAAAAAATCATTCTTCAGCCCTCCACAATAAAGAACAGTTAGAGAGTATAGAAAATGAACTTGTTGTAAAAGAAGCGGAGATTATCATACATAAAAAATCTATCAAAGAGTATGAAATTGAAAAATTTTTGGAAGATGCAAGAATAGAAAAAGAGCTTCATATTAAGATAGATGCTCCTGTTCTTTTCACAAGAAACTCTTGGAACTATTTTAATGGAGAGAGAGGTATCATAATAAATATAGATGACAATTTTATCTATGTGCAAAAAACAGATAAAAAAATCATAAAATTAGAGGTAACTGTTCAAAATAGAACACGGTGGATAGAAAAGATGGTTGAAGGTCAAAAAGAGTTAGTGGAAGAGGCTCTTTTTAGTGTGTATCAATTTCCTATAAAATTAGCATTTGCTATCACTATTCATAAATCACAAGGGATGTCGATAGAAGATTTGATTATAGAAACAAATGAGATATTTGCTCCCTCTCAATTTTATGTAGCTCTCTCTCGTAGCTCAAATCCACAAAGATTAAACCTCATCGCACCAAAAGTTCAATGGTATCAGTTAGCTTTTGCTAACTCTAAGGCTATGGAGTTTGTTAAAATCACTTAATTTAGTTAAAATTCTTATTAATTACAAGATTGAATAAAAAGAGTTCCTAATGAATAAAAAAATGACAATAAATTCTATACAAAAAGCCAAAGGTGTCAGACCTTTAGTGATGATAACAGCCTATGATGCTCTATTTGCTACTCTCGTAGAGGAGTCTTCAGATATGATTTTAGTAGGCGATAGTTTAAATATGAGCTTCGCAGGTAAAAATGATACTCTGAGTGCAACACTAGAACAGATGATTTATCATACAGATGCAGTGTGCCGAGGTGCAAAAAATAGTTTTATAATCTGCGATATGCCTTTTGGAACATATACAGATAAAAAAGATGCTCTTAAAAATGCTATAAGAGTATTTCAAGAAACATCAGCTGATTGTATAAAAATAGAGGGTGGTCAAGAGAAAGCTGATGTAGTAAAACATCTTACAACTAATGGTATAGCAGTATGTGGACATATTGGTCTATTACCTCAATCTGTTCGTGGAGATGGTGGCTATAAAGTCAAAGGTAAATCATCGGATGAGCAATTACAACTTATAGAAGATGCAAGAGCGATAGAAGATGCTGGAGCTTTTTGTATAGTTATAGAAGGTGTAAAAGCTGAAGTAGCCACAGAGATAGCATCTTGTGTTGATATTCCTGTTATCGGTATAGGTGCTGGAAATGGTGTAGATGGACAAGTACTTGTTTTTTCAGATATGTTAGGACTTTTTGAAGCTTTTACACCTAAGTTTGTAAAAAAATATATGGATGGTGCTTCGCTAGTAAGAGATGCAGTGAAAAACTACTCTGATGATGTAAAATCTCGTGAATTTCCCCAAAAAATTCACACCTACTAGGCTTTTAAATATATGGAAAGATTAGTAGAGATAGAAACATTTGATATGGGTGAAGAGAGTAGTGAAGTTACTCTTCGTCCCGATGCTTGGAGTGAATATATAGGACAAGAGCAGATTAAAAAAAATCTTGGTGTTTTTATAGAAGCAAGTAAAAAACGCGCAGAAGCACTTGACCACGTTCTTTTTTTTGGGCCTCCTGGTCTAGGAAAAACAACTCTAGCACTTATCATCGCTAATGAGATGAATGCAAATATAAAAGTAACAGCAGCCCCTATGATAGAAAAAAGTGGTGATTTAGCAGCTATTTTAACAAATCTTGAAGAGGGCGATATACTTTTTATAGATGAGATTCATCGCTTATCTCCAGCAGTTGAAGAGATACTTTACTCCTCTATGGAAGATTTTAGAATAGACATTATTATAGGAAGTGGACCAGCTGCACAAACAGTAAAGATAGACCTTCCACGATTTACTCTTATAGGAGCAACTACAAGAGCTGGAATGTTATCAAATCCACTTAGAGATAGATTTGGTATGAGTTTTAGAATGCAGTTTTACTCCTCTGAAGAGTTAGCACAGATTATCACTCAAGCTTCAAATAAACTTGATAAAGAGATTATTAAAACAGCATCCATAGAGATAGCTAAAAGAAGTAGAGGCACACCTCGAATAGCCCTTCGTTTACTTCGCCGTGTACGTGACTTTGCAGATGTAGCAGATGAAACAAATATAGACTACGATAGAACTCAATATGCACTCAATGAGCTAGGTATAAACTCTCACGGTTTTGATGAGATGGATTTAAGGCTTTTAAACCTTTTAGCTTCTGCACAAGGAAGAGCGATGGGTCTTAGTTCTATCGCCGCCTCTTTAAGTGAAGATGAAGGCACAGTTGAAGATGTTTTAGAACCATATCTTATAGCAAATGGCTATTTAGAGAGAACAGCAAAAGGAAGAAAAGCTACATCAGTAACGTATAGTATCTTAAATATCACTCCTCCACTAACAGATGAAAAGAAGAATTTATAATGAAACAACACTATTTTGTAGCTATATTATTTGCCACATCCCTCTATTTTATGTATATTTTATATCTTCCTTTTCTTTTTATTATAACGATAGCCTCTCTTCTCGCTGTTTCAACATCGGAGATACAAACATTTTTAGAAAAATATTTTAAAAATAAACTTATAGCTGCATCCATCTCTAGTTTTTTATTAGCAACAATGTTTTTTGCTCCTCTTGGATATTTTTTAACAACACTTACCATAAAATTAAACTCTCTTGAGCCTCAAATATTTTATAATATGGAGATATTTATTAAAAATTTTATCCATTCACCACCCGATTATCTTCTTTTTGCTAAACCATATATTAAAGATATTTTTATTGAAATGGATATGAAATCTATTACAACGATTACAATATCTTTAACAACTAAAATAGGTGCATTTAGTGCGGGGTTTGTAAAAAATGCTTTTTTAGTTGTTGTATTCTATTTTTTTATTCAATATAATGGAACAAGTATGAGTACTTTTCTCAAACGAGTTGTCCAAATTTCTCTTGCTGAGTCTGAAATCTTAGTAAAAGAGTTATCATCTGTTATGAGTGTTGTTTTTTACTCTATTTTAGTCAATGCAATGTTTCAAGGTATACTTTTTGGTATAGCTATCTCTTTTATGGGTTACAACGGTTTATTATTTGGCATTATGTATGGTTTTGCATCTCTTATTCCTCTTATTGGAGGGGCTTTAATGTGGCTACCATTTATGCTTTATGAACTTTCCGTTGGTAATAGTTCAGGAGCTATTTTTATCGCTTTATATTCTATTATTGTCATCTCTATCATTGCAGATACTATATTGAAACCTCTTATCATAAAAGAGATAAATATTAGGCTTTTGGAGGAGGAAGATAAGCGAATGAATGAACTCCTTATCTTTTTCGCTATCATATCTGGACTTACAACTTTTGGTTTTTGGGGCATGATTTTAGGACCTGCAATTACAGCATTTTTTCTTACTATATTAAAAATATTTGAAGCTCGAAATAGAGCTATACTAGATTAAAACTTATTTGTTAAAGGATTTTTATGGCTAACATGGATGAAAATATAATCATTATAAAAGAGGATGAAGCAGCTGGAATTAAAAGAGAGAGTGAAGAAGAGGAGATAACAGTTCAGGAGGATGAAAGTAAAGCAGATAAAAAGAAAAAACTCATTATCTTTGGCTTATCTGGAACTGTTCTTATTATTATAATCTCTATTGCTATACTCTTTTTAACTAAATCTCCTCCAGAAAAAAAAGTAAAATCACAACCAACCACTGAATTGATTGAAGATAAACTCACCGAAAATAGAGTGAAACCTATTGAACCGAGCAAACTAGAAAATATGATTGCAAAAGCAAATTATCTCTATGCAAATGGTTCAAAACCTGATGCCCTCTTTTTATATGAAAAGATAGCAACATATAGCGAAGCTATCTCTCTTTATAATTTGGGGGTTGCTCAACTTAAAAATAAACAATATCAGATGGCTCTTTCAAGTTTTCAAAAAGCTATCAAAAACAATGAAAAAAGATGTGTAAGTGCTATAAATGCTGCGGTCTGTTCTCTTCATTTAAAAGATAAAGAAAATTTTAGATATTATATAAATCTAGCAAAAGCATATCTATCTTATGAGGTAAAATCTCCACTTTACTCCTATTATTATGCTCTTATATACTATTATAATAATAATTATTTAGAAGCATTAGTTGCACTAAAACATAATCCTTCAACAGAATATCCAGAGGTGCAAAAACATCTTAAAGCAAAATTATCTGCTCTTTTCAATAACAACTACGAAGCAGTAGAAGCGATGGAAAAAAAACCAAAACCATCAGATGATTTCAATATTGCACTGCTCTATGCAAGAATAGGAGATTATCCATTAGCCATTAATCATTTAAATGAACTACTCAAAAAAACTCCAAACAAACTACAACCATTACTTGCCCGTGGTTTTATTAAAATAAAAGCTGGTGCAGTTGCAAGTGGTACAGGTGATATAAAAAAAGCTACTGATAAATTTGATGAGGAAGTTTATAAATATTATCCAATAAAAGTTTTTCTCAAAAAAGCTCTTTTTAATCCTACACAAGTTCAAAAACATTATAGAGAAGATATTCAAGATTCTAAATTTATGACCTATCAAAAAATATTTTATTTCTCTCCTTATAAACTATTTAACCCTAATATAGCTATTAACTATATTCAAAAAGGAAATGCAAATATGTATATAGATAATATTCAATCTGCTCAAGAATATTTAAAAACAAGTGCATCCTCCTCCAATGCAAATATTGGAATAGCAAAGGCGATTAAAAAAGCTTTAGAATTTCAGATACGTTCAGCAAATAAAGAGCTTCAAGAATTAGTTAAAGTACAACCAAAACACTCTATTCTTCACTATAATCTTGCATTAACATATGCACAACTTGGAGATATGCCAAATGCTAATAAACATTTTCTACTCTCCTATCATCTTAATGCAAAGAACTATCTATCTGGTATTTTTGCAATAATGACAAGTCAGCTTATTAATAAAAAAAGTGCTAAATTAGAATCTATTATTAAAGATGATATATCAAATGAAGAGATAAATGAAGAGATAGATTTATATAAAACACTATTATATATAACCGATACAAACTATGTTAATGCGATTAATTGGTTAAATAAAAACTATAAAGAGAAACCTCTTTATCTTGTTATAGATACAATAATTGCAAGTAAATTAAATAAAATGAAAAGAGCAGAAAAAGCATCTAAAAAACTTATAAAACTTTTACCTCACGATATTCTCCCTCATCTCATATATATAGATAATAAATTTTATAACTTAAAACCAAAGTTATATGCAAATAAAGTTTTAAACTATCTTAAATTACAAAAATTCAACTTTACAGACCTATATTATGGCCCATATATAACAAGATATTTATATATACAACAAAAACTTATGACAGGGAAACTCTATTTTTTAAGACAAAATCTTAAAAATATATTAGCATCAACACAAAAAGATACTACTGATATTTTAAGTGCTCTTGCTTTAGCTTCATTTTATGATAGTGCATTTGAGGAGTCTTATACACTTTACAATACTCTTATAGATGAGCATAAAGTAAGAGATGCAAATACACTTTTCTTAGGTGCAGTAGCCTCAACAGCTGCAAATCATCATGAAAATGCAATAGCACTGTTAGAGTTATCTAAGATGAAAAATAAGAAGTTTTTAGAGAGTCGTTATGCATTGGGGTTATTATATTTAGAGGTAGAAAATAATCAAGGAGCAATTATTCAACTCTTAAAAGTTGAGCAAGAAAATTTTCATTCAGAGTATTTTGATTTTGATATAGATACAGATAAACTGTTATTTAAAAAACAGCATCCATAAGACTCTTATTTAAAAGAGCCTATTGGTGTAATTGATGCAAAAAGTTGAGTTCCAGCTCTTACATCAATTTGAAAATCTTTTGGAAGATAGATAGATGTTAAACCATTTAACATAAACCCATATCTTGAAGAGAGTGTTAAATTTTGATTTTGAACTATATCTATTTTTATATCATCAAAACTTACTTTAGAAAAATGTTGTATTTTTATTTTATGTGATGCTTCATCTTCAAATATTAGTGTTGTATTTTCATTTAACTTAGCAAAAAGTTCAGAAGAGATAGGAAGTTTTGTTCCTTTAATAACCTCTAAATCTATCACCTTCGCATTCATCGGTGAACGTAAAAAGCCAATATTTGAACAACGAGTATCTATCTCTACTCTATATGAATATTCAGAATCTATTAAATTTTCAATATATACAACTCTTCCATCCACAGGAGAAACAACACTATTTTCCATAAAAGAGATAGACTCTCTTTCAGGGTTTCTGTATAAAAATGTAAAAAAAACGATAAAAGCTAAAGCTATAAAACTTAAAATGTTTAGATGTAAAATCACAAAAAAGATAAAAATAGCGATAGAGTAACCTACATAGTTCCAACCCTCTTTAGAGATTGGTAAAGTATCATTATTCATCTATTCTATACCTTTCCCAGACATCTCAGCATCCTCTTTAAGTTCACTCTCTATATCATCATGTTCTTGTTCTAGTTTACTCTCAAGACCATTCTCTTTTTCAAAATTAGAAATAATTTCACGTACCTCTTCACCTGTAATATTCTCTTTTTTATAAAGAAGTTTTACCATATCCTCAATAGCTTCTCTATACTCCTCTAAAGAGCTAAGAACTTCACTGTAATGTTCTGCTAAAGATATTTTTATAAAACTATCCATATCTTCTGCCATTTTTTCACTATATTCACGTGAAGCTTGTTGCCCACCACCAAGGAAAGATTGACGACTTTTCTCTAGTACCATAAGCCCAGCAACATCACTCATACCATAAGTTTGAACCATAGATTTTATAATATCAGTTGCACGTTCTAAATCATTTCCAGCACCTGTTGAAATCTCACCTATGAAAACCTCTTCAGCAGCACGACCAGCTAAAAGAACATCTACTTCAGCCCACATTTCGTGCTGTTGCATCATAAATTTATCTTCTTCAGGTTTATTCAGAGTATATCCTAAAGCAGCAAGACCACGAGGAACGATAGACACTTTAGAAACTTTTTTAGCACCATGAGTTATCTCAGCTAAAAGAGCATGTCCACTTTCGTGATATGCTACAATTTTTTTCTCTTTAGGGTTGATACGACGAGATTTTTTAGCAAGTCCAGCTATTGCACGTTCTACTGACTCAAAAAGGTCTTTCTGTTTTACAGTTTTTTGACTTTTTCGTCCAGCAAGAAGTGCTGCTTCATTGATAATATTTGCTAAATCAGCTCCAGCTAAACCAGCAGTTAAACGAGCTATCTCCTCTATCTCCACATCTTTATCCATCTTCACAGTTTTCATATGAACATTTAAGATTTTAATACGTCCTTCAAAGTCTGGTTTATCAACAAGAACTTGTCTATCAAAACGTCCTGGTCTAAGAAGTGCTGCATCTAAAACTTCAGGTCTATTTGTCGCAGCTAAGATAATAACAGGAGTATCTGTCCCAAAACCATCCATCTCTGCAAGAAGTTGATTTAAAGTTTGTTCTCTTTCATCATTACCACCCATCATTCCACCAGCAGCACGACTTTTACCGATAGCATCTATCTCATCTATAAAAATAATACTTGGAGCATCTTTTTTCGCTTGTTCAAATAAGTCACGAACACGAGCAGCACCCACACCTACAAACATCTCTATAAAACTAGAACCACTTACAGAGAAAAACGGAACATCTGCTTCACCAGCAACAGCTTTAGCAAGAAGAGTTTTACCTGTACCAGGAGAACCTACAAGTAAAACACCTTTAGGAATTTTAGCCCCTATCTCAACATAACGTCCAGGGTATTTTAAGAAATCAACAATCTCTTGAACTTCCTCTTTTGCCTCTTCAACACCAGCGACATCATCAAATTTAGTTTTTGGTTTTTCAGAGTTTATCATCTTGTTAGAGTTACCCATACCTAAAATACCACCACCCATACTTTTTTGCATACGACCAGCAAAAAACATCCAGATAGCCATTATCATAAGAAATGGAAATAACCAACCAAACATCTCAGTGAACCAGTTTGATTCATTAAAACCTTGATAGTTGATACCCTGTTTATCTAACTCATCTACAAGTTTTGTATCACCATATACTATTCTTGTAGTATATAAAGTTCTGCCATCTGTTGATAATGCTTTAATGTAACTTTGACCTATCTCTACTTTAGATATAGATTTAGTAGCTACTAAATTTTTAAGTTCTGAATAACTTACTTTTTGCGTCATTCTTGTAGTTTGAGCTGATGTATTATTAAGTCCATCACCCTCCCCTACAAACATTTTAAAAGCTAAAATTATTCCTACTGAAAATATAGCAAATGTAATCAAAGGATTTTGATTAAAAAAGTTATTTTCATTATTTTGTTTTTTCTTTGACATTTTTAGTATCTCTTCCTATCTCTTTTTTAAAATAAGTGTTATCCACTCATCTTGAATAATTCTCTCTACAATTTCACAATCTTTATAAAATTTGAGAACTTTATTTTCATATTTATCTAAAATACCTGAAAGAACCAATATTGCGCTATCTTTCATCGCTTTCTTTAAATCTTTAGCTATAAAAGTTAAAACATCTGCTACAATATTTGCTACAACTACATCATATTTCTCATCGGTTACGGAACAAGAACCTTCCCAAATATTGTTAAACTTTAAATCATTTAACTTTGCATTAACTAAAGAGTTCTCCACGGAGATAATATCTGTATCACAAGCATCAACTACTGCACCTAATTTTACAGCACCCATAGCTAAAATACCACTTCCACAACCAACATCTATAACCCTGTCGTTCTCTTTTACATATTTTGAGATTGCTTTTAACGCTGATGCCGTTGTAGGATGATGTCCTGTTCCAAATGCTAAAGCAGGGTCAATAGTTATATTAATTAAATCGGGATTTGGTTCATCCCATGTTGGATGAATATAAAATTTATCTATTGCAAGTGGCTCAATACTTTTTTGATATATATCTATCCAATCACTACTTTGAAGTTTGGATTGTGTAGATTCAAGTTCAATAGTTTCACCTAAAGCTTTTTGTAAAGCCTCACTAAACTGTTCTATACCCCAACTAATAGTTTCTAAGTCATCTTCACTTCTAATGATAAAACCATCATCAGTTTCTTCGAAACCTACTTCAACAGTATCTGATAAAAAATCTGAAAAAAGGGAGTGATGAGAGGAAAGTTTAACTACAAGTTCATAATAATGCTCTTGCATTATTATGAAACACCCATAACAGCACCAAGTTTCTCTTTCAAAACTTGAGGTGTAAATGGTTTAACAATATAATTATTTACACCTGCTTTAAGTGCAGTAATAACTTCAGCTTTTCCACCTTCAGTAGTTACCATAATGATAGGTGTATCTTTAAAACGCACATCAGCACGCACCTTTTTTACAAGTTCAAGACCATTCATCTCTGGCATATTCCAGTCAGTAATAAGCATATCAATATCTGGATTTTTATCCATCTGTTCCCAGCCTTCCACACCATCAGCACCCTCTAGTACATCTTTGTAACCAAGACGAGCTAATGTATTTTTAATAATACGACGCATTGTAGAGCTATCATCAACAACAAGTAGTTTCAATGGAAATCCTTTTTTTTTATATTAAATAATTAGTAACAAAATCATATCAAATTTTTGTTTGTTTTTCTATTAATCTAAGAGTTTAAACATCTTTGATAAATCTAATCTACCCTCATAATAAGCTTTCCCTATAATCACACCATCAACCTCTCCAGTTGCTATTAAAGCTTCGATATCTTTTTCATCTTTAACACCACCACTAGCGATAGTACTTACACCACTAGAACGAGCAATATCTAAAGTAAAATCAACATTTACACCACTTAAAGTTCCATCCTTACCAACATCAGTACAGATGATAGCTTCAACACCAGCATCTGCAAACTCTTTTGCTAAATCTGTTGCTTTCATAGAAGATACTTCACCCCAACCCTCAACAGCTACATAACCATCAATAGCATCTATTCCAACAGCAATAGGATATTTACTCGCCATATCTCTCACAAACTGAGGGTCTTTTACAGCGATAGAACCTAATATAATTCTATCTATTCCTAATTCTAACATTTTTACAATAGTAGCTTCATCACGAATACCACCACCAAGTTCAAGTTTTACATTACAATTTTCTCTAATTTTTATAATAGAATCTAAATTTTTAGGCTCTCCTGCAAAAGCACCATTCAAATCAACCAAATGCACCCATTCAGCACCCATCTCTTCAAACTTTTTCACAAGTTCATAAGGCTCATTTGAGTATATTTTAGCACTATCCATAAGCCCTTTAGTAAGTCTTACAGCCTGTCCATCTTTTAAATCTATCGCGGGGTATAATGTCATTTTTTTTCCTTTTTAGTTAAATAAATTTTGTAGTTTTTGTTTGAGTATATCGAAGTTTTTATGATTGAAATCAAAGGGATGTTTTTTCTGTTTATAAAAAGTATTGTATGTCCATTTATCATTAAGTTCATATCTATAACACTTTCTAAAATTTTTAATACAATTTTTTTGCTCATCATCTAAAACAGATAATAAAAAAGATTCTAAATTGCCTTTTTGAAATTCATCTGACATAATAAAAAAGTCTATATTTATACTTTTAAAATCAAGATTTTCTATTAATTCTTCTAATTTTTGCTGATGTCCTTTATAATTATTATCTGCATCTATAACAATTAGTATCTTTGAAACAATATTATCACTCTCTATTTCATCATAGTGACTATGTCCTATTTGGAATATATTATCTATTCCTTCAAAATTATAGTACTTTACTTTATCTTCATTTACATCTAAATTATATGTTTGAAATAAATTATTAAAAAAAGCTTTATCTGTTTTACCCTCATGTAAAATAGCTACCACCCTCTTACTCCATTTCCATCACGAAGTTCTCTATAAAATCTTTCACTCTTCATTACAATAGCTTTTAATTGGCTTTCTTTATCTCGTCCTAGTGCTATGAATGTTGTATTCTCATCTTTCAACTTTTTAGCAACTCTAGCATAAGAATCGATACACTCTTTAGAATGAGTTGTAGCAAAAATTTGTACATCTAATTTATCAGATATTTGAAATATTATTTTCCATATTTCATCAAGTTGAGTATAATGAATTCCATTATCTATTTCATCTATAAAAAGATGTCCATCTTCACACTTAAATAACTCAATTACAATAGAAATAATATGTCTTAGACCATCTCCAAATTCTGTTATTTCATAGTAATTATCATTCATTTTACATTGAGGTTTATCATCTATAATTTTAAAGGATTTAATATTACTATCAAATTGATTTATTATATTGTTTAAAAAGCTCTCTTCATCTTTTTTTTGAATTGCTGAAAAATCTTTAATAATATTAGAACTAGATAGTCCAAAATTATCAATAAATCGTAAGTTTTCTTTTACATTACCTTCAAATAAAAAATCTTTAATTTTTATATCTAAAAGTTCATTATTTATATTAAAAGAATAACTTTTTATTCCTAATTTTTCTTTAATAAAAAAATATTTTTTTTGATTATTAATAATTAATTTTAATCCAGAAAATGGTTGTAAGAACTCTTGAATCATTTTATCATTAATATTTAATGTTTTATCTACAAGTCCAGTTAATATATTTATATTTTCTCGTGAAATTTTAATATCTACTAAAGCTCCTGTCAAACCTTTTATATCTTCAGCATTAATACCTATTTTACAAGCCTCCATAAAAGCCGTCTTCCCAACATTGTTCTTCCCACCAATAAGATTAACTCTCTTAAACCCTTCAGCTTTAAAACTGTTAAAACATTTAAAATTATCTATCTCTATATTTTTTATAAAATGTTCACTCATATTTAATCCTCTCTCATTATAAAAAGTACAATCTCATCAGCTAATAGATAATCTCTATTATAAAAAATATCATCTTTTTTCTCAATTTTATTCTCTTGCACCAAAATATCAGCGAGTTTTATCTCCTCTTTAGTAAGCATATTACTACAAACACCAACCTCTGAACGAAATCCTAAAAAAAGTTTTTCTATCTTTATATCTGTATCATCTAATCTTTCAACTCTTATATCTAATGGATTTTTTATATATTTTTCAACAGAACTATCGGGATAAAATCGTTCATTTTTCAACTTACCGACTGCTCCACAACCAGCACCAATATAATCTTTATAGAGCCAATAACCTAAGTTATGAGTAGATTTATATCTTCCAAAATTACTAATCTCATACTGATAAAACCCTCTCTCCTCTATCTGCTGAAAAATCCACTGAGTTATCTCCAATGTTTCACTAGACATCTCTGGCTTTTTTTCAAAAAGAGTGTTTTCTTCTATGGTTAAGGCATAAGCACTTATATGATTTATAGGAAGTGAAAAAGCTATATCTATATCTTTTTGAAGCAACTCTTTTGTATCTCCTAATGTTGCATAAATTAGGTCTAAAGAGATATTTTCAAAACCTATACTTTTAGCATCTTTTATCGCTCGTTTTGCATCTTCTGCATTATGCGCTCTATTTAAAAGTTTTAATTTTTTTTCATCAAAACTTTGTACTCCAAAACTTATTCTATTTACACCTAAATTTTTCATACCGTTTAACCATTCATAAGTAGCACTATTTGGATTGGCTTCAGATGTTATCTCTATATCTTTTTGAAGATATTGTTGTAAAAGGGTAAAAATAGGTTTATAAAGTTCAGGAGAAACAGTAGAAGGAGTTCCTCCTCCTATAAAAACAGTTTCTATTGAGTTATAATTTACATTAAAATGTTCTAACTCATACTCTATCTGAGTATAAAGAGCATCCATATACTCTTTTTTTAGATGAAACTTATCAACATAAGAGTTAAAAGCACAATAGGAACATTTAGAATCACAAAATGGGATATGAATATATAATAACATAGTGAGATTATAGCCTAAAAAATGACACTTTTACACATAGCTATACGTGAATAATCCTCTAAATACTCTCTCATTAATTTGTCATATAAGTTTATATCATATTTATCTGAGCTTATAAAGTCAAAAACTTTCAGATGTCTTTTATTTTTTAATGTTGTTTGAACAACAACTCCAGCATAAGATACTAATTCACCTCTCTCAAAAATACCTAACATCTTATATTGCATAGAACGCATATCATAAATTAAATCTTCAAACTCTTCATAGGATAACTCTTTATAAAGTTGAGATAACAGTTCATATACAGTGTACAATTCTTTTAAATCTAATTCTCTTATTTGCATAACTATATTTTAGAGAAAAAGAGTTCATTAAAAGCTTAAATTTAAGAGATAATTACTATAATAAAACTATAAAAAATTATATTTGTATGAATTTTGTAAAAGGATATTCTATTGAAAATAGCTCCAAATAATAATGAGAAAAAATTTAGTTCTGATATTTTACTTGTTACAAAAACAGATTTAAAGGGTAAAATCACTTATGCAAATCGTGGTTTTATGGATATTGTCCAGATGGATGAATCTACTCTTATCGGTTCTCCTCACAATATTATTCGTCATCCAGATATGCCAAAAATTGTTTTTAAACTTTTATGGACATACCTTAAAAAGGGTAAAGAGATTCATGCTTATGTAAAAAATTTATGTGCAGATGGTTCTTATTATTGGGTATTTGCGAATGTTACACCCTCTTATGATTCTATTGAGCACTCTAAAGTTATTGGGTTTCACTCTTCAAGACGTGTACCAACAAAAGAAGCTTTAGATATTATAATACCTTTATACAAACAATTATTAGAGGTAGAAAAGCATTCAGGAATGGATGCAAGTGAAAAAATGTTTAATAAATTACTTCAAGAAAAAGGTCTTGCTTATGACGAATTTATCCTCTCTTTCTAAACTTCATTATGCAAACTATGCACATATAGCTGTTATATCGTTAAGTTTACTTATCTCTATTATATTTTTTCAATTTCATATTTTAACTTTTATTTTTAATATTTTTAATATCATCATTGCCGTCTATGCTTATCAACAGATACATCTTACTAAGAAAAGTATAGACCGTTCCTCTCAAATTATTAAAACAGCTGCTATTCAGGGTGATTTTGAAAATCGACAACATCAGATAGAAGCTGGTGGAGAGTTAGCTGAATTGGCATGGAATATTAATGACCTATTTGACCAAATAGAAAGTGTTTTACGTGAAATCAATACTTCTATTGAATATGCCTCTCATAATCAATATTTCAGAAGAGTGAATACTACTGGATTAAATACAACATTTAAAAAAACAGGTACACTTATAAATATCTCTCTTGATGCTATGCAAAAAGAGTTCAAACATCAAGATAAAGAAAACTTTTTTCATCGTCTTTCAAGAACAGGTGATGGTTTAATCTCAAATTTTCAAAAAATTCAAACACAGATTAGTGAAACAAATGATACATTAACACACTTAGCGATAGAATCTCAAGAAACGGCATCTCTCTCTCGTGCAAATAATGCCGTAGTAGAAGAGATGAGTTCAAATTTCAATAAACTTTCTGAGATTATTGTAAAAAATGATGAATCTATTGCCGGTGTAACAGCTAAAAGTAGTGAGATAACCTCTATAATAGATTTAATAAAAGATATAGCTGACCAAACTAATCTTCTTGCACTCAATGCTGCTATTGAAGCAGCTCGTGCTGGTGAACATGGAAGAGGATTTGCTGTTGTTGCAGATGAAGTAAGAAAATTAGCTGAACGTACACAAAAAGCAACAAGTGAGATAACCATTTCTATATCTACACTACAACAAGAAGCTAATGGAATGTTAGATAGTTCTACCGCTCTTAATGAGATTGCAATTCAATCTACAAATAGTGTTGAAACACTCTATTCATCTCTCAACCAATTTAATAAAACATCTGAATCAGTTCTTCAATCCAGTCGATTTATGAAAAATAAAAACTTTATTGTTTTAGCTAAAATAGACCATATCTTATTTAAAGCAGATGCATTAGAACAACTAAGAGAAGAGAATCAAAAAGAGTTTGAGAATCACCATAATTGTAGATTTGGTAAATGGTATCAAACAGATGGTGCTTCCCAGTTTGGACACTCTCAAAGTTTTAAAAATATAGAAAAACCTCATGCTATTGTACATAACTCTGTTATCTCTAGTTTTTCTCTTATCAAAAATAGTGAAATTATACAACATAAAGAGGAGATTTTTAATAATTTTAAAGATATAGAACTTGCATCTTCTGAACTTTTTGAATTAATGGATAGTATGCTTCTCGAAGAAGCGAATTATTCTAATTCAAATATGAAAAATGATTAGATGTAACTATGAGATGAAAAATAAGAAGAGATTATTTTACTTTTAAGAAAGATATAAAAATAGTAAATGTATAATGTGAACCGACTTTGCATAATGATATAATAAAAATCTAAAGACTGGAACTTAACATCTTTAAACAATTAGCAATTATTGGTCCAACAGCATCAGGAAAAAGTGCTTTAGCAATTGAAGTAGCTCATAAAATTGATGCTTATATATTATCCATAGACTCACTGAGCATATATACAGAGATTGATATCGTCTCTGCGAAACCATCAAAGAGTGAGCTTGATAGTGTTAAACATTTTGGAATTGATGTTTTAAGACCCAACAAATATTTTAACGTAGATTTATTTATTAACCTTTATCATACAGTCGTGCAAATATGTAAAAAAGACAATAAAAATTTAATTATTATTGGTGGTACGTCTTTTTACCTCAAATCACTTATGCAAGGTTTGTCTAAAATCCCTACGATTACAGAACAAACCATCCACACAGTAAACTCAAAACTTAAAAAACTTCCCGAAGCTTATAATTTTTTAAAAAATATAGACCCTCTTTATATGAAAAATATAACCTCCAATGACAGATATAGAATAGAAAAAGCTCTTTTAATTTATGAAGCTTCAAAACTCACTCCGACACAATGGTTTGAACTTAACCCTCCAAAACCTATTATAGAAAATATTGATATTTTTAATATAGAAGTAGATAGAAAAACTTTAAGAGAAAGAATTTCTAAGCGTACACAACAGATGTATGATTTAGGTCTTATAGATGAGATATGCTATTTAGAACAAAAATATTCTCGCCTTCCAAATGCTATGGGAGCTATTGGTATAGTAGAAGTATTGGAGTATCTTGATGGAAAAGTTACAAAAGAGAAGATGCTTGAAAATATCTCTATACACACTGCTCAACTAGCAAAACGACAACAAACTTTCAATAGAACACAGTTTAAAAATATTGTAAATGCCCCTTTAGAGAAATTAGAAGAAATTATTTTAAAAGATTTTTTCTAATTTTTACAAGAAAGGAAAAATATGAAAAAGATAGCCATACTCTGTTCAGGTGGAGATGTATCGGGGATGAACCCTGCACTAAAACGATTTGTAGAATACTCTTTAGAAAAAAATCTTATACCCTATTTTATATATGATGGATATGAAGGACTTATAGATAATAAGATAGAAAAAGTATCTTATAAAAATGTAAGTGGCATCATCACAAAGGGTGGAACTATTATCGGTTCAGCTAGAAGTTTACGATTTAAAAAGAAAAAATTTCGTAAAATAGCTAAAGAAAATTTGGAAAAACTAGGTATAAATTCTCTCGTTATTCTTGGTGGAGATGGCTCTTTTAGAGGAGTTGAAAAATTTTATAAAGAGCATAATATAAAATTTTCAGCTATTCCTGCAACAATAGATAATGATATAAATCAAACTGATTATGCTTTAGGTGTAGATACTGCACTCAACATTATTAAAGATTCTATTGATAGTCTTCGAGATACTGCCAACTCTTCTAAACGAGCTTTTGTGATAGAAACAATGGGTAGAAATTGTGGATATTTAGCCATTATAAGCTACTTAACATCGGGAGCAGAACTCTGTTTAATTCCTGAAATAGAGTATAATCTTAAAGATTATGAGAAAAAATTTCAACAAGAGTTAACAGATGGTCGAAGATATTTTATAGCAATAGTTTCAGAAGGTATCAAAGAAAAAACTGAGAATATAGCGAAATGGTTTGAACAGAAGATAGGAATAGAAACAAGAATAACAGTTTTAGGACATATCCAAAGAGGAGGCAATCCAACTATCTACGATAGAGTTATGGCATACAAATTTGTAACCTATGCAATAGATGCACTTTTAAAAAAAAACCATCATTCTGTTGTCTGTTACAACAAAAAAGGATTTTGTTATAAAACTATCACAGAGGTAGTAAGTTCTCCAAAAAAACTAGATGAAGAACTTTTAAAACTACTCTGATATTATTTAGT
>Ga0256827_10000945_pt1 | contig 18311 bp, 18 predicted proteins | sample CV84metaG_FD_185977 | JGI IMG/M metagenome (GOLD analysis project Ga0256827, IMG submission 185977) | Hydrothermal vent microbial communities from East Pacific Rise, Pacific Ocean - CV84 | ecosystem: Environmental > Aquatic > Marine > Hydrothermal vents | place: Pacific Ocean: East Pacific Rise... | reverse complement strand
AGTGGTCTCTCTAGTATGCTTTTGTCTACCCCAACAATAAGTGCAAAGTGAAAACTATTATTTTTTAAAATATTAAAAATTTCACTATCATTTTTATATCTAAATATATTCTTATCTTCTCTACATGTAGAGCTATGAGGTACTATAAATATAATATTTGCCCAAGAAGCACGACTTTGTAAAAATATCATCTCACTATCTATTAAATCAGCATTAGGCTCAAATATAAGAACTTTATCGCTTGTACCAAAGTTTTTAATTTCAAAATTTTTATTTGTAAATACTGGTTCAAAATGGTTTATAGGTATAAACTTTTTTAGTTTAAAATTGATTTTTAGATTTTTATATAGATGAAATAGTTCTTCTAAATATGGTATAAAAAATGGAGAAATTAGTTGTCTTTCATAGTAGATATTATCATATATAAATGATGTTTCAAAAAGAGTTTGTTCCATAACCTCTATGGTTTGAATATTTGTACTTGGCATTTTTTTTGCGGAGGCAAATATATCTTTATTATTTAGAGCGGGACAGAAGAGTAGGGTTGTTCTTTGTTCCATATTATTCATAGATTTATATATGGACTGCATATCTCCATTTATAACCAAAAAATTACTTTGAGTCGTTATTTGAAGTGCTAATTTTAAAACTATTTCGTTGCACTCATAAACTATTACCTCTTTTTCTATCATTTTGAAACGGAGAAGTTTTTTTAAAGTATCATTTAAATTATTTGATTTTATCCAAGCTATTTCATTGTCAGATATTTGTGTGGGTTTGTCAAAAACAATGCCATAGGCACCATTTTTTACAGCTAAGTCTATATTATCTTGAGCAAAAGCAAAGAAGATGTCTCCTCTTTTTACTTTTAAAGCATCAAAGATTATATTTTCAAAACCATTTACACATGGTTCATTTATAAGTGAAGTGTGTGTAAGTGCTAGAAAATTTTCAAGTCTCATCCAATAGGTGTGCCCGCTTTCTTAGGTTTTTCTGGTCTTACTAAACATAAGCCATCTTCATCCTTAGCAGCAAGAAGCATTCCCTCACTCATCATCCCCATAAGTTTTGCAGGTTTTAAGTTTGCTACTACACAAACTTGAGTCCCTACAAGGCTCTCAGCTGAGTAAAACTCTTTTATTCCAGCAACAACTTGACGGTTTTCATCTTCACCTAAATCAACTTGAAGTTTTAAAAGTTTTTTACTTTTTGGTACCTCTTCAGCTTCTATAACTACACCAATTTTTAAAGATGTTTCAAAAAATTGACCAATTTCTATAAGATTATCATCTTCTTTAGCAACTTTTTCCTCTTTTTTAATCTCTTTTGGAGGATTAACTTCAGCTTTTGGAGCCTCTTGCATGAGTGGTTCATCTACACGAGGAAAAAGTGGCGGAACTTTTTTAATATTAAATAATTTCAATAGTTTTTTATCTATAATTAGTTCATTGTAACTATTTGTGTTTATCTCAAAATTAAGTGCATCTGCAATAGTTGCTGTAGTTTTTGGCATAACAGGACTAAGCATAATAGAAGCCTTTGCTAAAATATTTGCAACAAGTGCAACAGTAGCTAAAGCTTCATCTTTTCTGTCTTCTTTCATTTTTGCCCAAGGCTCATAGCTTGTAATTGCAGTGTTACCAATGCTAAATAGTTTCCAAAGTTCTTCTAGGTATCTGTGAGTTTGCATTTGTTGCATAAAACCATCAAGATTTCCAAGTGCATCATTCATTGCATCTAACTCTTTAGAGTGATATTTCTCAACATCTACACTGTCTATCTCAAAGTCAGAATATTTACCACTCATACCGATGATACGATTAAGTAAGTTACCAAGATCATTTGAAAGTTCAGAGTTGATTCTATCTATAAATGCGCGTTGTGAAAAATCACCATCTTGACCAAATGGAACCTCTCTAAGCATAAAATAGCGAAGATTCTCAACGCCATAAGCATCAGCAACCTCTTTAGGGCTTATTACATTACCTTTAGACTTTGACATTTTTTCGCCATCTCTAGTCCACCAACCATGTGCACCGATATGCTTAGGAATAGGTAAGTCAAGACTCATTAAAAATGCAGGCCAATAAATAGCATGAAAACGAAGAATATCTTTACCTACAAAGTGAGTACTTGCTGGCCAAAAATCCATATTTTCCTCATCATTGCCGTAACCTAGAGCTGTAACATAGTTCATAAGTGCATCAAGCCAAACATACATAACATGCTTGTCATCATTTAAACTCTCAGGCATCTTAACACCCCAAGTAAATGAAGTCCTAGTTACAGAAAGATCACGAAGCCCACCTTTTACAAAGTTTATAACTTCATTTGCACGAGAACGAGGAAGTATAAAGTCTGGATTTTCTTCATAATGTTTTAGTAGGGCATCTTCATATTTTGAAAGTTTAAAAAAGTAACTTTCCTCTTTAATAATGCTTGTACTTCTACCACAATCAGGGCAAAATTCACCATCTTCTAGCTGTGTTTCAGGAAAAAATGTCTCACAAGATACACAGTAATGACCCTCATAAAAGTCTTTATAAATATCACCCTTTGCGTGCATAACTTCAAAAGCTTTTTTAACACCTATTTTATGGTCTTCATCAGTAGTACGGATAAATTTATCATAATCTATCTCAAACTCATCCCAAAGGTTTTTAAAAGTTGCACTTATTTCATCTGCAAACTCTTGAGTTGGTTTATTATTTTTTTGTGCTGATTCTTCTATTTTTTGACCGTGTTCATCAGTACCTGTCAAAAAGAAAGTTTTGTTGCCTTTTAGTTTTTCATATCTAGCAGTAGTATCTGCAATGAAAGTCGTGTAAGCGTGACCTATATGTGCTTCGCCATTAACATAGTATATTGGTGTTGTTATATATTTGCTCAAATTTTTACCTCGTGATTATATTGGTGTTATTTTATCTAAAATGTCTTAATTTTACTTAATTATTGGCTCTTGTCTCTAAGTGCTTTTTCTCTAAGTTTGTCTTTTTTACTTTTGCCTTTACCTTTTACGGGTGCTTTACCTTTTTCTTTTACGATTGGGCTACCAGTAAGTTCAAAGCCAACTATTTGCTCTCTTTGGAGTTTTATAGCAGCTCGTTTTTCTATAAGTTTAAAATGTTCTTGATCTTCATGCCCAATTAGTGAGATAGCTACACCACTTTTTCCAGCACGACCAGTACGACCAATACGGTGAACATAATCGCTAGGAGAACGAGGTAAATCAAAATTAATTATGCACTCAATATCTTCAATATCTATTCCACGAGATGCTAAATCTGTAGCAAATAAAATACTAAACTTTTTATCTTTAAAAGCTTTGAGTGTAATATTTCGCTCCTCTTGCTCTAAATCACCGTTAAAAGAATAAGCATCAAGACCATATTTTCTAAATTTAGCTGCTATATTATCAGAGGCCCTCTTGCTTGCCATAAAGATAAGTACACTTTTAAACTTATTTTCTTTTAAAAGATCTCTTACAAGTGGCGCGCGATTTTCACGGTTAACTTCTATAACTCTTTGTTTTATAGTCTCTACTATCGATTTTTCGCTATCATCACTAACTTCTTTATAGTCTTGGCTAATTTTACTTAAGATACTTTGCATCTTAGGAGGGTAGGTCGCTGAGAAAAATAGATTTTGACGACTAGGCGGCAGTTCTTGGAGAATAAGTTCTAATTGTTCCTCAAAAGCAAACGAGAGCATTTTGTCTGCTTCATCTAAAACAAAAAACTCAACACTTGCTAGATTCATTTGCTTTTTACTTACAATATCTAAAAATCTACCCGAAGTAGCTACTAAAACATCACAACCTTGTTGAATATCATAAAGCTGCTCACCAATACTCTCTCCACCAATAAGACTAACAACTTTTGGTTTTTTACTTAGAAAAAAAGAAAAATCCTCAAAAGATTTAGATAGTTGAAGTGTGAGTTCCCTTGTAGGTGCTAAAACAAGTACTTTTATTTTAGACTTACCTTGTTTTGGTTTTTTAGAAAGGAGTTCAAGAATTGGTAAAATAAAGCTAGCACTCTTACCGCTACCAGTTTGAGCACGAGCTAAAATATCTTCTTTTTTTAAAACAAGCGGAATAACTTTATTTTGAATAGGAGTAGGCTTAACAAAACCACTTTTTAAAATAGCTTTTTGAAGTTGTGAGTTTAAAAATTTACTAAACACTAGAATTCAAATCCGCCAGTATCACCTTTTGACATTGAGTTATAAACTGCTTTTACATATTCAGTTCGTAACTCGCATGTCAAATATTGCTCACAAGCGCTACATGTAGAGAGATTTCTATCTTTTTGACAAGCTTGAATTTTAGGTATCATCTCATCAAGATAAAGTTCAAATTTATCTCTTGGTTTAGTATTAGCTGTTTGCTGCATAAACTTCTTTTACTATTGCTATTTCGCTCTTAGAGCCAAAAAAACATGGTGAAGTGTCATGAATATGTTTATGTCCAATACTCATTAAATCTACTTTACCATTTATCGCTTCACCACCAGCAAGTTTATAAATAAATGCAAAAGGAAATACTTCAAAAAGTTTACGAAGTTTTCCCTCTGGTTTATCACTTGTAGCAGGATAAGAAAATAATCCACCACCTTTAAGTAGTAATTGATGTAAATCAGGAACCATTCCGCCAGAGTATCTTAAGCGATATCCCTCTTGAAAAAAGCCATCTATCATCTCTTTGTGATAACTTGGCCAGTTTTGTTGAGTCCCACCTGGAGCCATTAGCTTACCTTTTTCACTAAGTCTTATCTCTTTAACAAATTCCCAGTTTTCACCTTGAAGTAGATGTACTTTTACTTTGTTATGAGCAAAAACCATCTCAACTCTTGGACCATGAACTACATAACAAGATGCAATCATATTTGCCGCACCAAAAGCACCTTCGTAGATTCCATATATAGTACCAACACTAAGATTTACATCTATTAAAGATGAACCATCAAGCGGATCATAAGCTATAAAATATTTACCACCCTCGTGAAGTTGTTGTTCATTTTCTTTTTCTTCACTTGCAATAGTATTTATTGATGATACTTTTGAAAATTCTTCTTCAATAATAAAATCACATTGAATATCTAGTTGAAGTTGTGTCTCACCAGAACTATTTGCTTGGTTTGAATAGCCTATATCTTTAATATCTATCGCTTTTTTAATTCTTTTTGCACTTTTTTGAATTGCTTCAAATATATCTGTCATTATACTTCCTTTGCGTTTTGTAATATCCATGAAATTACGCTTTCACAGTTATTAATATCTAAAATATCTACATCTTTTGGTAAATCATAATCATCTAAATTTATACTATTGTCAGTTGCTAAAGCATCCATATATGGAAAATAATCTTCATCTAAATTATCTCTAAATATACTTATGCGAGGTAAGGGTAAGTTTTTTAAACCCTCAACTAAAAGTATATCAAATTTATCAAAAAGTCTTATCATCTCATCTAGTTCTTTTTGTCTTTGTGAAAAGTAAGTTGTGCGGTTAGGGGAGGTTACAATAACCTCTGCGCCAGTATCGCTAAACTTATAACTATCTTTTCCCTCAACATCAAAACGAGCTTTATCTTTTGGATCGTGTTTTATAATTGCCACATCTTTTTTATGCTCATGAATCAGTTTTCTAGCTACTTTTAAAATAAGTGTAGTTTTTCCGCTATTAGATGGACCCGTAAATGCAACTGCTAATCGTTTACTCAAATTATATCTTTTGTTTAAATTTATAAGATATTATACAAAATACTCGTTAAAAGCTGGTTGAATTAAGATATAATTATGTAATTATTTTTAGGGACTTTTATGAAAACTTTTTTACTTTTTTTTACTTTTTTATTTCTTTTAAGTGGATGCTCAAATAATAATGCTTTTGATTTATTTAAAATGGATAAAGATCAAGAAAGAAGCATTACAAGTTTGCAAACAGCTAAGATACAAACTAAAGATGGCTTAGTATCTGGTGTTATTTCTGCTATATATTTAAATGAAGTTTACCCTGATTCATTTAATGATGGTGAGAATTTTTTTGTATATATTTATTTGAAAAAAGAAGAAAAAATGTACAATCCTAAGAAGTTTATAAAAACTAATCTAAATTTAAAACTCAATGGAAAGCTAATAATAAAACTAGAAGAGCTTCCAAAACAAAATAAATTTTCTCATCTAGTTTCAGTGAACAGTAATTGGAATAAATACTATTTAGTTACTTTTGCTACCGATAAAAAAAGAAATCTTTCTCTTAACCTTTCGCTCGAAAGCGATCCGTCTTCTTCGGCTGTGTTAACATATCTAAAAGCTGAACAATAGATATATCATCACCAAGTACTTTTTTATACATAACATAGTTTGCTAAAACTTTTTTACCATACTCTCTACTTTGAGAGTTAGCCATCATCTCCATGCTTAAAAACGGCTCATATTTACCTTTATTAAAATTACCTTTTAAAAGGTATTTTTTAAAAAATCCCATACCCCCATTGTAAGCATATGCAATAAAAAGAGGGTGATATAAAGATTTTTTCATCCATTTTATATGCGCTCTTGAGTATCTTATATTGTATTCTGGCAAAAACATATCATTATAGTTTTTTATTGGATTTTTTATTCGCTTACTTATATCATCTGTAACAAAAGGCATAATCTGCATTAAACCAAGCGCATATGAACTAGAAAGAGCAGATGGAATCATATTGCTTTCTTGACGCATAAGTGCGTAAATTAAAGCCTTTGTGTCTATATTTAAATCATTTAGATATTTGTCATAAGGCATTATATATGGATGAATATTATACTTAAATGCTTTTTGAATTATTATGGCTTGGACGGGAAGCATCTCTTTTTCTTTATAATTATTTGCTAAATCTAATAATTGCGCTTTTTTTGTAGTTTTAATCTCTCTTAAGATTTCATTCCATTGAAATGGATTTACAATAGTTTTTTCTGGTTTTTTTGTAGTTGTATCCAGAGTTATGAAATAATTTTGAAAATCTATATGTTTTTTCTCTCTATAATAAAGTGTATAAATATTTATATCCATACTAAGAAGTAGTTTATTTAAGTACTCTTTTTTCTTGGTTATCTTGTATAGCCAGAAATTATTTTTATCTATATCTATCTGTCTTCTAGACTTTTTTGCAGAGAGTTCAAAATACTCAATAGCAGCGGCTTTATCATCATGTCTTAGGGCATTTAGAGCTAATAAAAAGTTTGTTTTTGATTTAAGATTTTTACCATCAATATCTAGCAATGATAACTGAAGCATATCTAAAGAATCAGTATGCACAATTTTATAGATAAAATATGAAATTTTCCAAGAATTAGTTAGATTATCTAAAAACTTTTTATCAAGATATATGTTTAAATATTTTTTCCTATATTTATAACCAGTACTTGCAAAGAGGGTTAAAATAGTACTTGCATCATATTTAGCATAATTTTTTAATGTTCGTTTTTCATTTAAAATAGCTAATACATTTTTTTTATACTTACTTTTTAATCTTGAAGATACTATCTTTCTTTGATATTTTGTAAGTTTTAATGCTTTGTATGGAGTAAAGGCATATTCTAGACATTTTTGATTTTTGATTTTAAATAGATTTGTTTTTTTCTTGCAAGATAATCTATATTTTAAAGCTTTATTTTTTGTTTTTTTAGAATAAGCATAAAAAAGTTTAGAGTTTTTAAAGTTTTTTACTTGCTTATACGCTAAATCTGCCTGTTTTGCATTAATATCTTGTTTTAAATATTGCCAAATCATAAAGTCTTTGGCATGGCTAGTTGGCTTTTTTTCTAAATCTTTTAGTGTTATTCTAGCATGGCTACATGTAGAGATAAGCAGTAAGACTAAAAGATATTTAAGCATACTAACCTTAGTTTATAAAGCTTTAGCAATAGTGCTAATAAACAAAGAAAAAATTATCTCAATAACTTGCAAACCTATAACAATAACTAGTGGTGCTAAATCAAGCCCACCAAAATCTGTTTTAATTAATCTTCTTACAAATGTGTAAGCTGGGTTTGTTATTCTATATAAAAACTGAACTACTGGGTTGTATGGATCAGGGTTTACAAAACTAAGTAGGGCAGTAATAATAACAACCCATATGTAAATATCAACAATTCCAGTAGCTAAGCCACCAAGTTTTAAAACTGCAATTCCTAAGTCACTCATTTTATAATCTCACCTATATAATTTTTTAAATATTTATAAATCTCAGCAATTTCTGGTCCATTCTCACTACCAGTAATCAAATAATAAAAAGATTTAGAAAAATGTTCATCTGCTAAGTCTGAGTTAACTAATATGTATTTTTTAAAATCTTCATATTTTTCAAAATATGGAGTATTTTTAATGATCTTTGCAACTTCTAAAAACTCATCGTTTAACTCTTTTTTATTGAAAATTGCTGATATTTTTAACTTTAACTCTTTTGTTGTAGATAACTCTTTTAAATAAACTTTAGCAAGTTTACCAATCTCTTCATCAGCAAAACCAACATATCTAGAAAGCTCTTTATCTTCAAGATTTTTAAGATGCTCATTATTTATATGACGAAGTATATCCATATTAAATTTTACAGGCTCTTTTAGTATGCTAAATATATCGAACCATTCAATAGTATTAATCATATTGAATATTTTGCGAGGTGGCTTAATAGCGGTTGATACTAAATAATTTGAAATAGCTTCAGGTAAAAAACCTTCCTCTAAAAGCCATTTAATACTAATTTTATCATCATCTATTATACTTGGGAGATAAATATATTTTATCTTCTTTTCATAAGCTAAAGATGCTCTTATATGTTCTTGTTTTGGTGTATCTTTTTTATATTTTTCATCTTGTATAACTATGCTAATATCACTCAGCATATCATCAACAGCAGAAGCAAAGTTCTGAGTTGGTGTTTTATCTTGATTTAAAATTATAAAACTATCCATATCTTCAGCCTCATCTGCTTTTTTTATACGGATAGTAAAAGGATTAGTATTATCTAAAACCAATTCATCTGGTAGATTGCGACAAGCATCATCATATTTATAAACTTGTTTCGCATCTTTTGCTTCTTGTTTTTTACCATCAAGCCAATTATCTGAACAAAAACAAGAAAAAGCCTTTTTTTCATGCATTAGTTGAAGAGCCATAGCTGTATGAAAACGGATGTTTTCACTTTGATATATAATTTGTGAATATTTGATGTTAAAAAGAGCTAAAAGATCAAGAATCTCTTTATCTTTGCCTTCTATATTTTTTTCTTTATCCATATCTTCAACTCTAACAATAAAATCTTCATTTTTTTGTTGAGCGGTTATGTAGTTAAATAAAGCAACTCTAAGGTCACCTATGTGCATATCTCTGGTAGGAGAGGGCGCAAATCTGAGCATATATCTTCCTAAAAATATTTTTGGCAATTTTACCCTATTTTTTGTTAATTCAATTTTTATAAAATTAATGTGATAAATAAAACTATTTTTCATATATATATTATTAAAAAAGTGATAGAATGGTGTTAATAAGTAGAGTAAAAAGGATTTTTTAATGCAAAAAGCAAGTTGTGATATTTTAGTTATTGGTGGTGGGCCAGCAGGTGGTGTTAGTGCAGTAACTGCAAAAATGAATTATCCAGATAAAGAAGTTTTAGTAGTTAGGGAGTTTGAAAAACAACTTGTTCCATGTGCTATTCCATATATATTTGGAGAAACTCTTGGATGTAGTGATAAAAATGTAGCATCATGTGGTGCTGCTGTAGATATGGGTATTTCTACTCTTTTAGGTGAAGTTATAGATATAGACTTTAAAGCTAAGATTGCTTTTACAAAAAAAGAAGCAATATCTTTTGATAAATTAATCTTTGCAACTGGTTCAAAGCCATTTGTTCATGAATCACTTCGTCATGCTTTAGCACTTGATGGTGTTTTTACAGTTGCTAAAAATAAAGATCTTATAGATAAAGCAAAAGCGTATATTGAAGATAAGAAAAATATTGTAGTAGTTGGTACTGGTTTTATAGGTATTGAGATGGCTATGGAACTTGCATCGGACAATAAAAAAGTAACAGTTATTGGTGGGAGTAAGCATATATTAAAAGGTGCTTTTGATTCTGAAATAGCAATACAAGCCGAAAACATTATGACTAAATCTGATGTTGAGTTTATTGGTAGTGATAGAGTTGTAGAAATTATTGATAAAAATGGTGATAACATTGTAAACGCTGTAAAACTAAAAAGTGGTAAGGTTATAGATGCAGATGTAGTAGTTTTAGCAACTGGATATAAACCAAATACAGAACTAGCACAAAAAGTAGGTATCTCACTTGGTCACTATGGTGGAATTTGGGTTGATGAGTATATGCGTACTCAAGATCATGATATTTTTGCAGTTGGAGATTGTTCGGCTAGAAGAGCATTTATAACAAAAGTTCCATCAAAAGTAATGTTAGCATCAACTTCAGCATCTGAAGGTCGTGTAGCTGGTAATGCTCTTTATGGTTTAGAGTATATTAAAGGTTTTAGTGGAACTATAGCTATTTTTTCAACTCTAATTGGAAATGTTGCTTTTTCATCGGCAGGGGTTACTGAAGATGAAGCTAATGAAGCTGGTATGGATGTAGTTGTTGGTAGTTTTAGCGGAATGAATAGACATCCAGCTACAATACCAGGTGCGCAAAAACAGTTTGTAAAACTTGTTGCAACTCGTCACGGTGGTCAAATAATAGGTGGTCAAATTGTAGGTGGAAATGAAACTGGTGAGATGATAAATATTATTGGGCTTATGATAGAGAGTGGACTTAATGTTTACAAAGTAATGTCAATGCAAGTAGCAACTCAACCAATGCTTACCGCTGCCCCTACGAACTATCCAATAGTAATGGCTGCAATTATGGCTATGAAAAAGATAGAACAAAAAGGAGCATAATAGTGATAGAGACTTTTTTTATATATGCCTTAGGTGTAAGTGTCGCAATTTTCTTACTTTATTTTTTAGGAATTGCACTTGCACCATATGCACCAAGTAAAATAAAAAATGAACATTTTGAGTGTGGACTTCCCGCATCTGCTTCAACACCAAAAAAAGCTAATTTTGGTTTTTTTATCTATGCAATTATGTTTATAGTTGCAGATATGACGGCACTTTTTGTTGCTTTGTTTGTATTTGGTTTAGATAAGCATTCTTCAATGATGGCTAGTGCTTTTGTGCTTATTATGGCATTGGCTATTGTTTTAGCTATGAGAGAGTTACAAATACAAGAAAAAAAAGAGGAAAAACAAAATGTTAAAAATTCTAGACTTTTTTGATTATGCAAAGAGTGAATCGTTATGGATGGCACACTTTTGTACTGGTTGTTGTTCATTAGAGATGGCTGCTGCCATGGGTCCTCGTTATGATTGGGAACGCTATGGTTATCTACCAACTCCAACACCTCGTCAAGCTGATGTTTTAATGATAACAGGATTAGTAAGTAAAAAAATACTTCCATCACTACTTCGTACTTATGCTCAAATGCCTGAACCAAAATATGTAATAGCATTGGGTGCATGTTCATTTGATGGTGGACCATATAATGATTCTCTTTCGGTTATAAAAAATCCAACTGAAATTTTGCCTGCTGATGTATTTATTGCTGGTTGTCCTCCTAAGCCTGAGGCTATTATAGAGGGTCTTGAACAGGTTAAGAAGAAAATAAAAGATGGCATACCTAGTGCTGCAAGTCAGGGTGGACTATGGAAAGAGATGGAGTTTTAATATGAATAAAGTAAAAGAACTTATAAGTACTTTTGATTGTGAATATGTTCAAGACTATAAAAAGATTTGGATAAAAGCAAAACTAAACTCTAAAGATGATCTACTCCATGTTGCAAAAGCTTTAAAAGAGGAGGGGCTAAAATCAATCTCAACCGTTTCTCCTACTGATTTTATAGCTGATGGTATTATGGAGATGAATTACTTTTTTGAAGATTTAAAAAATAAAAGAAATCTTTGGCTTAAAGTTGATTTAGAGAGAGATGAAGAAAAATGTGTAATAGAATCAATAACACCTTTATTTGCTAGTGCTTCATGGCATGAAAGAGAAGCTTACTCAATGTTTGGAGTTCGTTTTTTAAATCATCCAGATTTAAGAGATATTATTAAAAGTGAAGATTTTAAGGATAAATATCCATTTAGAAAAGATTTTGACTGGCTAGAACATGAAAAAGACACTTTAGGAAATATGCAACAAATTGTAAATTCCTTTAAAAAAGAACAAGGTGAAAATGAAGTTGATTTAGATACAGATTCTTCTGAGACAATACTAAATTGGGGTCCTACTCATCCTGCAAGTGGACCAATAAGGCTTCGCGTACATTGTGATGGTGAAGAGATTATCTCTGTTGATCCAGATATTGGTTATGTTTGGCGCGCATTAGAACATTTAGTTACACAAAAAGATTTCATAGGCTCTATTGTAGCAGTTGAGAGATTATGTTTTATGGACAATATTAACTCTATGGTAGGGTATGCGATGGCTGTTGAAGAGATAGCTGGAGTTGAAATAACTCCTTTTGCTGCATGGATGCGTACGCTTCTTGGTGAAGTCGCTCGAGTATCTTCTCATTTTATGGGTCTTGGAATGTTTTTTAACAATATGGGCTTACATACTTTAGCAATGTGGAACATGGATACAAGAGAATTTTTCTTAGATTTTCTAGAGTCTTACTCTGGTGCTAGAATTGCAACAGCAGCAGTAGAACCAGGTGGTGTAAGATATGGTCTTGATATGGCAATGTTTGATGAATTGCAAAAAGCATTAGATAAATTTGACGCAACAATAGGTGAAGTAGAAGCAGTGTTTGTAAACAATCCAACCATGAAACTTCGTGCAGATGATGTTGGTGTTTTAAGTGAAGAAGAAGCATATAAATTTGGCTTAAGTGGTATTGTAGCTCGTGCATCTGGTGTAAAAACAGATATTCGTATAGATGAACCTTATGCAGCTTATGGTGAACTTGATTTAGAATATATTACCCAAAAGACGGGCAGTGCAAAAGATAGATTTATTATGATTTTTCAAGATTTAAAACAATCTATTGATATTATCAAGCAATCTAAGGCACATATTGAAAAATCTGTAGAAGCAGGGGAGATGAATCCTACAAAAGATCATATGGTAAAAGTACCTAAAAAATTACCAAAAGGTGAAGCAATTAGTCGTGTTGAATGGGCTAGAGGGGAGGTGCTTATGCATCTTGTAACTGAGGAAAAAGCAAAAACTCCATATAGATTAAAACTTAGAGCGCCTAGTTTTAATCATACGATGATGCTTGATTATCTCCTTAAAGGTCAAACGCTTTCAGATATTCCACTTATTTTTGGAAGTTTATATATTTGTCAAGGAGACTTAGATAGATGAGCAATATAATTTTTAGCTCCTTTGTTTTTCCAGGCTTACTTTATGTACTGGTTTGGACAGTTGGACTTTTTTGGTTTTTTAGAAAATTTATGGCAGCACTTCACAAGCGTGTTGGACCTAGTTTTAATGGTAAGGGTGGAAGTTATCAAACTCTTTTTGATTTATCTAAACTACTTACAAAAGAGAGTATTACACCAGAGGGTGTAAATCCTTATCTTTTTTCAATTATGCCACTTTTAGCGGTTATTTTTGCCATGCTTCCATCGGCATTTATACCGTGGTCAGATGGCGTTGTGGTTGTAGATAGTACATACGGATTGTTAGCATTAGTAGTTCTAATTGGAATTGAACCATTTTTACTATTTTTGACAGGTTTTGGTTCAAACAATAAGTACTCTTTTTTAGGTGGTATTAGAATTTTAACTCAATCTATATCTATGGAGACTTCATTTTTATTAGCATCATTATCTCCTGCAATACTATTTTCAACAATGAATCTTACAACTATTGTTGAACAAAGTTCATGGTTTAGTTTTTTAGTATTAATTCCAGGTTTTGTTATTTATTTCATAGCTCTTTTAGGCTTATTAGAACAACCACCTTTTAATATTCCAGATGCAGAACAAGAGATTGTATACGGGTTTTATACAGAATATAGTGGAACAAACTATTTTATGCTTCAACTTGCTATGTTTGCAGAATTTATGGCAGTTTTTGCGGGGGCTGCTACACTATTTTTAGGCGCATATAAAGGTGTATTTTTTGATAGTTACTTTTTCTTTTTTATGAAAATGATGCTTATTGCCATAGTTATGATGACTATGAGAGCAGCAACTCCAAGGATTACACTAAATCATATGCTTAACTTTTCATGGAAATATATGGTGCCATTAGCTTTAGTAAATATTGCTTGGGTACTTTTAGCAAAATCACTCTGGTTTATGGGAGTTTAGATGATTATAATTGATATATTAAAAAGAACACTTAGAGTTGCTCAAGCACTTAGTACTAAAAGTCCAGCAACAAAAGATGTACGCTTTGAGCCTATGCATCATCCAGATAGATATCGTGGAGAGCATAATATAAATTATGAAACTTGTATTGGTTGTGATGCGTGTAATAAAATATGCCCAACTCATGCCATAACAATGAAAAAACTTCCTTTTAAAAAGCAAAATATAGTCCCTGAAGTAAATCTTCCTGTTTGTATATTTTGTGGTTTATGTGAGGATGTTTGTCCTACAAAACCTGAGAAGTCTATTGTTTTAAGTGGTGGAAGATACGATATGCTTAGTGGCGGTTGGCATGAAGATCAAAATGATTTTTGGGTAAATGTAGATATACCTCAAAGTTATATTGACCAAAGACTTGAAGCTGAAGAGGCTGCAAGAGTTAAAAAAGAGTTAGCAGCAAAGAAAAAAGCTGCTGAGGCTGAAGCTAAAAAACGACTAGAAGCAGGTGAGGCTCCAAAAGAAGCACAAACAGGATTACCTGACTTTAATAAAGGAGTGCATGAATGAGCATAATACTATTAAGCGTAGCTATATTGTTAGCTATTGGTTCTTTAGTAATCAAAAAAAGTGTACCAGCTATTATTAGTTTTGTACTTATGATGTTTGTTTTAGGATTGTTTTATATAAACCTAGATATTAAAATGCTTGGACTTTTTCAAATTTTTATCTATACAGGTGGAATAATGGTTCTAATGCTTTTTGGTGTAACTATAATTGGTTTAGAATTTCCAAATATTAAAAGTAAACCACTAAATGCCGCTGGTGCGTTAGTGTTTTTTGCACTTATTACAACTATCTTTTTAAAAGGTGTTGATAAACTTCGTATTGTACAGACACAAAACATAGAAGATGTAAATCTTTTTAGTGCAAGTTATAGTGATTATGTAATAATCTTTGCGCTTATCGCTTCATCACTACTTTATGCTACTGTTAAAATGTCTAGTGTGCTAAAGCAAAAGAGAGGTAAATAATGTTTGAAATACAGATGATATTTGCATTTGGGCTTTTTTCACTAGGTCTTTATGGTGTTAGTTCAAAAAGGGATTTTTTAAGACTGTTTTTCTCTTTAGAGATGCTTTTAAATGCGGTAATTATGATGTTAGCTATTACTGCTCATCATTTAGGAATGACTCAAAATATAGTACTTGCTTATATGGTTATGATTTTAGCAACACTTGAAGCAGCACTTGGTTTACTCATATTTGCCGCTGCAAACAAAATAACAAAAGCAACAAGTCCAGATGACTTACAAGGGGTAGAAAATGAATAATCTTACTTTGACACTTCTTATTTTACCAATGCTTGGTTCTGTAGTTGCATTTATATTTGGAAAGTTAAACAAAAAACTTGCTTTTTGGATTGCTGAAATAGTTGGTTTAGCCTTGTTTTTAATTACATTAAAATTATATTTAAATTATACCCAGCCAATAGATATTCCTATGACTTGGTTCTCTCTTGGTGAGTTTTCTATTCCTTTTGGAATTTATGTAGATAAACTTTCTCTTGTTATGCTTCTAATAGCAACTGGTTTAGGCTTTTTAGATATTCATTTTGCACATGATTATATGGCTGATGATCCACATCAACCTCGCTATTATGCCAAAGTACTATTTTTTATTGGTGGTATGATTTTACTTGTTAGTGCTAAAGATATGGTATCACTTTTTATGGGTTGGGAGTTCATGGGACTCGCTTCATATTTACTAATATCATTTTGGCATCAAACAAAAGATCCAGCAGATGCAGGTTTAAGTGCTTTTCTTTTTACCCGTTTTGGAGATATATTTTTATTTGCTGCAATAGGGCTACTTTTTTATCTAACAGGTACGCTTGATTTAGTAAATTTAAATACACTTGCTTCAAGCGGACAAATAGAACAAAATATGATGTATCTGATTGCTATTTTTATTTTTATTGCAGCTATTGGAAAATCTGGTCAGTTTCCACTTTTTCCTTGGCTTATGCGTGCTATGGAGGGTCCAACAACAGTTTCAGCTTTGATTCACGGTGCTACAATGGTAAACAGTGGTATCTATATAGTTGCAAGATTGTTTGATTTTTATGTAGCTGCTGAAGCACTCATAGTAGTTGCTGCATTTGGTGCAATTTCTGCTTTTATAGGTGCTACTTCAGCACTTGTTCAAACTGAGCTTAAAAAAGTTCTTGCTTATTCAACTATGAGTCATCTATCTTTAGCTTTCATTGGTCTTGGTGCTGGTAGTTTAGCTGCTGGTATGACACATCTTGTAAATCATGCTGTTTTTAAAGCACTTCTTTTTCTTGGGGCAGGGGCTATTATAATGTCGGCATCACATGTTAAAGATATGTGGAGATTTGGTGGATACTCTAAAAAGATGCTTCTAGTTAGTATTGCTATGGCTCTTGGGGCTTTAAGTTTAAGTGGTATTCCACCATTTAGTGGTTTTCACTCTAAAGATGCAGTAATTGCATCAACACTTTTAAATCCACAAACTTCTGGTTTAATCTCTACTCTTACAATCATAGCTGGTGTCCTTTCAATAGCTTATATTGCTAGACTTTGGCTACTTACTTTTAGTGGAGAAAATAGAGACAAAGAGCTTTACGAAAAGGTAAAAAAACCATCATTTTTCTGGATAACATTACCTTTAATTATTATGGCAATTGCAACATTTAGCATGGGCTTTTTTCAAGAGGGCATTGCTGAAGAAGTTAGCGGAAAAATCTTTCATCCTCTACATGTAGAGAACTTAGTATTTTATCTTTTAAGTGCAATCGCAATTTTAGCATTGTTAGTTTATTATTATTATATAAAACGCTTAGATATAACAAAAAAAATAGCTTCACAGCCTTTGATGAAATCTATTCATGCATTATTACTTAATGGTTATTTTGTAGAATTTTTTATTCATTATTTTTCTAAAAATATAGTTGTTGGTAGTTTTGCTAAAACTATAAATTGGATTGATATAAATATAATTGATAAAACAGTAAACCATACAAAAGTATATGCTCAAAATATAAATAGGATTTTTATGAAAACTCATACTTCATGTACTACAGATAACTCAGGGGCTATGCTCTTTGGATTACTTATTTTACTTGTAGCATTTTTAGTAGGGGGTGTAATGTGAGTAGTATAGAATTAATTTTTGCACCAATTATAATAGCTGCAATATTAGCACTATTTTTTAGAGGTGAGAACTCTATAAGTAAGTATATAGCTTTAGCACTTTTTATTTATATGCTTAATTTTAGTATTTCACTTTTTTCACAACTACCTAGTGAAGGCTACTTGCAATTAGGTACTTTTTTAAATGTAGAAAAGTTTAACTTTGTACTAACTTTACAAGTAGATATGTTAAGTACTATTATGCTTACTTTAACATCTTTATTGCTAATTTTAGTAGCATTATCTAGTTGGAGCATGAAAAATCAATCTTTATATTTTTCACTTCTAATTATGTTTAGTGGTGCTATTTTTGGTGTATTTATGAGTACTAACTTTTTATGGTTCTTTATCTTTTGGGAACTTACACTAGTGCCAATGTACTTTTTAGTTGGTATCTGGGGTGCTGAGCGAAGAATCTATGCGGCTGTTAAGTTTTTTCTTTATACTCATGTAGCATCAATGCTTATATTACTAGCTTTCTTTCTTATTTATAAAGAGAGTGGGGTATTTGATATGACACTTGTACGAGAGGGAATGTTACTTTCTCCGGTTTTAATATGGTGGTTATTATTTATTGGTTTTGCGGTTAAGATGCCAATCTTTCCATTTCATACTTGGTTACCAGATGCACATGTTCAAGCACCAGCACCAATTTCTGTACTTTTAGCTGGAGTACTATTAAAAATGGGTGCATATGCAATGATTCGTATGGTAATTATTATGTTACCTGAAACTTCTCAAA
>Ga0256827_10000944_pt1 | contig 18314 bp, 12 predicted proteins | sample CV84metaG_FD_185977 | JGI IMG/M metagenome (GOLD analysis project Ga0256827, IMG submission 185977) | Hydrothermal vent microbial communities from East Pacific Rise, Pacific Ocean - CV84 | ecosystem: Environmental > Aquatic > Marine > Hydrothermal vents | place: Pacific Ocean: East Pacific Rise... | reverse complement strand
GTAGTCAAAGGCCACACCGGTATAGCGTTCAATGGCTTTCATGGCAGGTTCATGGACAATATCTCTGATATGCGAACGGATATCGGCCTCTTTTTTGAGACCGAACATTTTAGAGAGTACCTGCAACTCTCCTTTTTGGAGGATATTTATATAGGTATGTAAAAGTTTGGTACGGGAGGGAAGGAGTTCTGGAAATAGAAGTGTTTCAAGTCTAAATACTGCTTCTCCTCCTGATCTTTTTGTTTCACTGGGGGCCAGTAATATTTTCATAAAATTTTTATCCTCTAGGCTGAAATGAATAGCAGTATTTTAGTGTAAATAGCTAAAAAAGAGAATTTTTTTACTTTTTTTCAAAAAACCCTTGACATTTAAAATATTTTTGTCTATAATTCCCGTCCATTTTAAGTGTAACAACTTTTAATGCGATGGTGCTGGTGTAGCTCAGCTGGTAGAGCAGCTGATTTGTAATCAGCAGGTCGGGGGTTCGAGTCCCTTTACCAGCTCCATTTAAAACAATAATTATCAGTGTTTGTACCAGTAATACGACAAACGAATATACGTGGTGAGTTACTCAAGTGGCCAACGAGGGCAGACTGTAAATCTGCTGACTATGTCTTCGAAGGTTCGAATCCTTCACTCACCACCATATGTTAAGTCACATAAAGACGCGGGAATAGCTCAGTTGGCTAGAGCGTCAGCCTTCCAAGCTGAGGGTCGCGAGTTCGAGTCTCGTTTCCCGCTCCATATAACTGGGAGCTGTGTGAATTATGTACTTCACATACTATTATTAACTTCAGCAGTCGGTTCAGGCAACTTGGTTGTTTTATCCCTATGCTACTAATAATCTCAGACAAATTGATTTAATATAAAACGTTTTAACTATATTGGTATATCTCTATATAATGATATTTCAGTATAGAGAAATATGCCCATATGGCTCAGGGGTAGAGCACTTCCTTGGTAAGGAAGAGGTCGTGAGTTCAAGTCTCACTATGGGCTCCATTTTCCATAAAATATATGGACAAAAGTGTTACAGCTCTGTAATAGTTTTGTCCATATGGTATGGGGTCATAAGAAAATTTGGGTATAATACTGCCTTTAAAACATTTACGCTAGGAGAAAAGCATGGCTAAAGAAAAATACGAACGAACAAAACCGCATGTTAACATCGGTACTATCGGTCACGTTGACCACGGTAAAACTACACTGACTGCTGCAATTACTGCTGTTCTTGCAACTAAAAACGATACAGCTCTTATGGATTACGATCAAATCGATAACGCTCCAGAAGAGAGAGAAAGAGGAATTACGATTGCTACTTCTCACGTAGAGTATGAAACAGAGAACAGACACTATGCACACGTTGACTGTCCAGGTCACGCCGACTACGTTAAAAACATGATTACCGGTGCTGCTCAAATGGATGGTGCGATTCTTGTAATTGCTGCAACTGACGGACCAATGGCTCAAACGAGAGAGCACATCCTTCTTTCTAAGCAGGTAGGTGTTCCTTACATCGTTGTATTCTTGAATAAAGAAGATCAACTTGACGATGAAGATAAAGAAGAGATGCTTGAACTAGTAGAGATGGAAGTACGTGAACTTCTTTCTGAGTATGACTTCCCAGGTGACGATACACCAATCGTAGCCGGTTCTGCTTTCCAAGCACTTGAAGAAGCAAAATCTGGTACATTGGGTGAGTGGTCTGACAAGATCATTAAACTTATGGATGAAGTAGATGCTTATATTCCAGAGCCAAAAAGAGAAACTGACAAAGATTTCCTTATGGCAATCGAAGATATCTTTACTATCCAGGGACGTGGTACTGTTGTAACTGGTAAAGTTGACAGAGGTCAAGTATGTGTAGGTGACGAAGTTGAGATCGTTGGTCTTAAAGATACTCAGAAGACAACTGTAACAGGTGTTGAAATGTTCCGTAAGGAAATGGACTGTGGTATCGCTGGTGACAACTGTGGTGTACTTATCCGTGGTATCGCTAAAGAAGATGTACAAAGAGGTATGGTTCTTTGTAAACCAGGTTCAATTACACCTCATACTCAGTTTGAAGCTGAAGTATATGTATTGACTAAAGAGGAAGGTGGTAGACACACTCCATTCTTTGACAACTACAGACCACAGTTCTACGTACGTACAACAGACGTAACTGGTTCAGTGAAACTTCAAGAAGGTACTGAGATGGTTATGCCAGGTGACAACGTTAAGATCAATGTTGAGCTTATCGCTCCGATCGCTCTTGATGAAGGTACAAGATTTGCTATCCGTGAAGGTGGTAGAACTGTTGGTGCCGGTGTTGTTTCTAAGATCATCGCTTAAGTAAACATTTGCAAGAGGTATTTCCTCCTGCAAAACTTATCATAGGAGATAATAATGAGAGAAACAGTTCACCTTGGTTGTGAGAAATGTACAAGACGTAACTATCACACAACAAAGAATAAAAAAACAACAACAGAAAAACTTGCACTGAAGAAATATTGTAAATGGTGTAAAGAACATACTGTTCATAAAGAGATGAAGCTGTAAGCTGACTCTTTTAAAACCGTCATTTAAACTCTTTTGGTTTAAATGACACCCTAAATAGTATTTAGGCCAATAGCTCAGTTGGTAGAGCACTGGTCTCCAAAACCAGGTGCCGGGGGTTCGAGTCCCTCTTGGCCTGCCATAACAAAGGTAACACAAAATGGGAAAAATTTCAACATTTATTGCAAACGCGAAAGCGGAGATCCATAAAGTAATATTTCCAACAAAAGTACAAGTTAGACAAGCATTTTTGGCAGTCATCCTCGTGGTAACTGTAATATCAATATTTTTAGCATTGGTTGACCTTTTGATGTCATCAATCATTTCATCAGTTTTATAAGGTAAAGAGAAGATGGCTTTTCAGTGGTATGCAATTCAAACATATTCAGGCAGTGAACTTTCTGTAAAAAGAGCAATTGAACAACTTGTTGCCGATTACGGTATGGAAGAAAAAGTTGAACGTATTGTTGTTCCTACAGAAGAGGTTATTGAAGTTAAAAATGGTGAAAAGAAAATCACTGAAAGAACACTTTATTCCGGGTATGCTTTCGCACATATAGACCTGGATACTGATCTTTGGCATAAGATACAGTCTCTGCCAAGAGTATCTAGATTTATCGGTGAACAAAAGACACCTACTGCACTGACTGAAGCAGATATTAAAGTGATTTTGGACAAAATGGAGCAGAAAGCTGCACCCAGACCGAAAGTTGATTTTGAAACAGGCGAGATGGTTCGGATTATTGATGGGCCGTTTGCCAACTTTACAGGTATGGTTGAAGAGTACGACCTTGACCATGGGAAATTGAAGTTGAATGTTTCAATCTTTGGTAGAAATACACCGGTTGAGATCCTCTATACACAGGTAGAAAAAATTATATAACCCTTATTTTAAAAGTGGTTAAATCAAACAAAGGAAGAACAGATGGCAAAAAAAATAGCTGAAAAGTTTAAAATGATGATCCCTGCAGGATCAGCTAACCCATCACCGCCAGTAGGTCCGGCACTTGGACAGCGTGGTGTAAACATTATGGAGTTTTGTAAAGCTTTTAATGAAAAGACAAAAGACAAAATGGGATTCAAAATACCTGTTATTGTAACAGTATATGCAGATAAAAGTTTTACTTTTGAAACAAAGCAGCCACCGGCAAGTGACTTGATCCTCAAAGCAGCCGGTATTAAAAAAGGTACAGATAATCCGCTACTGAATAAAGTAGGTTCTATCACTAAAGCAAAATTGGATGAAATTATCGATCAGAAGATTGCTGACCTTAATACAAATGACAGAGAAGCTGCAGCGAATATTCTTGCTGGTACTTGTAGAAGTATGGGTATCGAGATCGTAGACTAATTATATTTTACGATTACAAATTATTTAAAATATAAAAATCATTACCACATAGATTTAAAAATATGTGGGAGCAAAAAGCGGAGAGAAAAATGGCAAAAAAATTAAGTAAACGAAGAGAAGCACTACTGAAAAAAGTAGATGCAACAAAAGAGTATAGTGTTGATGAAGCAATGGCTACACTTAAAGAGCTTAAATCTGCAAAATTTGATGAAACAGTAGAAGTTGCACTCAACCTCAATGTAGACCCTAGACATGCAGATCAAATGGTAAGAGGGTCTGTTGTCCTTCCTCATGGAACAGGTAAAACAGTAAGAGTGGCTGTATTTGCAAAAGATGCAAAAGCAGATGAGGCAAAAGCAGCAGGCGCAGATCTTGTCGGTGCAGCAGACCTTATCGAAGATATTCAGGCAGGGAAGATTGATTTTGATATCGTTATCTCTACACCGGATATGATGGGTGTACTCGGTAAAGTAGCGAGAGTACTTGGGCCAAAGGGACTTATGCCTAACCCCAAAACAGGTACTGTAACTATGGATGTAGCCAAAGCCGTAGAAAATGCAAAAGGCGGACAGGTAAACTTTAGAGTTGACAAAAAAGGGAATATCCATGCGGGTATTGGTAAAATCTCTTTTGATGAAGATAAGATCAAAGAGAACTTTATTACTTTGGTTGAAAAGATCAATAGAGCAAAACCTGCTTCTGCCAAAGGTAGATATATTACTAATGCAGCAGTGTCATTGACAATGAGTCCGTCAATTACGCTTGATGCATCAGAAGTAATGGACATCAAATAATTTTTTTACATTTCCGGCTACGGCCGGATTTTTATTTTCAAAAGAATGCTATACGTAGGATTTTTTTGAGAGTAACCGTACATAAATGCTCTTTGGCAGGAAAGCGGTGCGTTCTCATATCTTAGGTCAAAGACAACAGGGGCGAAAGCTTAATTAGTCTATCTGAAAAGACAGATGCGTGGTACGCCACACCCTTTTGTAGATCGGAAGGAGAAAATATGACAAGAACCAGAAAAGAAGAATTGGTTGCAGAGATGACAGCAGCGTTTAAAGACGCTGGTGCCATTATTGTTTGTGATTATAAAGGTATGACGGTTGAAAATCTTGAGATTGTAAGAAATCTTGCAAAAGATGAAGATACAAAAGTCAAAGTTATTAAAAACAGACTGGCAGCGATTGCATTGGAAAATGCAGGTTGTGAAGCGATGGATTTTAAAGACACAAACCTTGTAATCTGGGGTGATACACAAGTACTTCCTTGTAAAATTGCTGACAAAGCTGCAACACAATTCAAAGAAACTTTTTCAATCAAATCAGGTTTGATTGAAGGTAAAGTGGCTTCTATGGAAACCATTAATGCAATGGCTAAACTTCCAACAAGAGATGAACTTATCGGTATGCTTCTTAATGTTTGGAATGCTCCGGTACAAAACTTTACAATTGGCTTGCAAGCACTTGCTGATAAAAAAGAAGCAGAAGAGGCTTAAGGTGTGGTGAGAGCCACGGGCTCTTTTTTGAAGAAATGGAACGTAGGTTCCTTTTATTAGTAAAATATTTTTAAGGAAATAAAAATGGCAACAACTAAAGAAGATGTATTAGAGTTTATCTCAAACTTGTCTGTTCTTGAGCTCTCTGAGCTTGTAAAAGAATTTGAAGAAAAATTCGGTGTAACTGCGCAGGCTACTGTCGTAGCTGCCGGTGGTGCTGCTGGTGCTGAAGCTGTTGAAGAGCAAACAGAGTTTACAGTTGTTCTTACAGACGCTGGTGCGAAGAAAATCAATGCGATCAAAGTAGTAAGAGCAATTACTGGCCTTGGTCTTAAAGAAGCAAAAGCTGCTGTTGAAGAGACTCCATCTGTACTTAAAGAGGGTGTTTCCAAAGAAGAAGCTGAAGAGCTTAAAAAGCAGATCGAAGAAGCTGGTGCTTCTTGTGAGCTTAAATAATCCTTTCGATTATTTAAAGATCCTCAGGCTCTGTGCCTGAGTATTGTTGTACAATCTACTTGGATACAGCGATAAACTATTCGGAGACATTTTCATACCCTCCTCTAATAGTTTCTTTGTGTATCCAATACATCAGGACATTTGATAAAACGTCCTCAACAAATACTATTAAACCTTATTGACAGAACTAAAATAATGAGATACCCGGTGCATACAGGTATTTGAGACTCCAAAAGCCAACTAAGATGCTATTCAAGAGATCCGCTTGGCATTTTATCTGGCTTTTGAAGATTTTAGGCTCTGTTCTAAAAGCGTTCTTAACAATGAAACATAAGGATAACCATGTTAAATTCTTTACATTCCGGTAACAGACTCCGCGTTGACTTTTCCAAAACCCCGAGAGAAATTGAAATTCCCAACCTTTTACAGCTTCAGCAGAAAAGTTATGAAAACTTTTTGATGTTGGGAGAAAGAGACAGAAAAAACTCTACACTTGAGCGTGTATTCAGATCAGCGTTTCCTATTCATGATCAGCAGAACAGATTGACACTGACTTACAAAAATTCTGAGATCATTAAACCCAAGTACACCGTCAGAGAGTGTATGGAGAGAGGATTGACCTATGCGGTATCCCTCAAAATGAATATTGCGCTTACCATCTGGAACAGAGATGAGAAGACAGGTGAAAAACTTGATCCCAAAGAGATCAAAGAGCAGGCGGTATTTGTTCGTGATATTCCCCTGATGACAGAGAGAACCTCTTTTGTTGTCAACGGGGTTGAACGGGTGATTGTCAACCAGCTTCACAGGTCACCGGGCGTTATCTTTAAAGAAGAAGAGAGTACGACAGCAGGCCACAAACTGCTCTACTCTGCACAGATTATTCCTGACAGGGGATCATGGTTGTATTTTGAATATGATTCCAAAGATATCCTCTATGCACGTATCAACAAAAGAAGAAAGATCCCGGTTACAATACTTTTCCGGGCACTTGACTATACAAAAGAAGATATTGTCAAACTGTTCTATCCGACTAAGGAGATCTCTATTAAAGAGAATAGGTTCCTTGTCAAATTTGATGCAAATGACTTTAGCGGCAGGGCAGAGTATGATGTTAAAGATATGGATGGCAATGTTATTGTCAATGCAGGTAAACGATTAACAAAGAAAAAAGCGCAGCAACTTGTTGAGAATGGTTTGGAGTGGATTGAGTATCCGCTTGAGATGCTGATGGAAAGACATTTGGCTACAGCTGTCATTGATCAGGAAAGCGGTGAAGTGCTCTATGATGTCGTCGCTCCGCTGGATGAAACAAAACTGAAGAAAATGATCGAGCAGGGTGTGGATAGTATTGAAATCATCAATGACCTTGCTGACGGTACGGACAAGTCAATCATTAATGCATTTATTGCAGACAATGAAAGTCTCAGGCTTCTTAAGCAGACGGAAGATATTGATGATGAGAATGTACTTTCTGCAATTCGTATTTACAAAGTAATGAGACCGGGAGAGCCTGTGACTCCAGAAGCGGCAAAATCTTTCCTGAGACAACTTTTCTTTGATCCGGAAAGATATGACTTGACACAGGTCGGCCGTATGAAAATGAATCATAAGCTTGGGCTGGATATTCCTGAATATGCTACCATATTGACAGCGGAAGACCTTATTAATACGGTGAAATATCTGATCAAAGTTAAAAATGGCCAGGGGCATATCGATGATAGGGACCACCTTGGGAACAGAAGGATCAGGGCGATCGGTGAATTGCTTGGTAATGAGTTGCACAATGGTCTTGTCAAGATGCAAAAGGCGATCAAAGACAAGATGACAACGATCTCCGGTACATTGGATGAATTGATGCCGCATGATCTTGTGAACTCAAAGATGATCACGAACACTATTCTTGAATTTTTCTCAAGCGGGCAGCTTTCACAGTTTATGGATCAGACAAATCCCCTTTCGGAAGTGACACACAAAAGACGTCTCTCCGCACTGGGAGAGGGTGGTCTTGTTAAAGAGAGAGCCGGCTTTGAAGTGAGGGATGTACACCCGACACATTATGGACGTATTTGTCCCATTGAGACACCGGAAGGTCAAAACATCGGTTTGATCAATACCCTGGCTACTTACTCGAAAGTCAATGAACACGGATTTATTGAAGCACCTTACAAAGTGGTAAAAGAGTGTCAGGTAACGGACGAGATCGTCTATATTACTGCAACACAGGAAGAGGATAAATGTATCGCACCTGCTTCTACTGTATTGACAGAAGACGGTCGTATTGCCGAGGATCTTATTGAGACAAGACTGAATGGTAATATTGAGTTGAATGAAGCAAAACGTGTGGATCTTATTGATATTTCTCCATTGATGATCTCCGGTTCTGCTGCGGCATTGATCCCGTTCCTGGAGCATGATGATGCCAACCGTGCACTGATGGGATCGAACATGCAGCGTCAGGCAGTACCTTTGCTGAAAACGGATGCACCTGTGGTGGGTACCGGTATGGAAGCGATCGTTTCCCGTGATGCATGGGAAGCGGTCAAAGCCAGAAGAGCGGGTAAAGTAGAAAAAGTAGATGCAAAAAATATTTACATTATGGGGGAAGATGAAACGGGTGTATTTATTGACCATTATCCCCTTGAAAAAAATATGAGAACCAACCAGAATACCACATTTACACAGACTCCGATCGTAAAACTCGGTGATGTTATTGAAGCGGGACAAGTAGTTGCTGATGGTGCAAACATGGATCAGGGTGAGCTTGCGATCGGTAAGAATATTATGGTTGCCTTTATGCCTTGGTACGGATACAACTACGAGGATGCGATCATTGTTTCTGAAAAAATTATCCGTGAAGATACTTTTACTTCTGTCCATACGTATGAGAAAGAGGTAGAAGCAAGAGAGTTGAAGCATGGAACGGAAGAGATCACCAGAGATATTCCGAATATTCGTGAAGATGAACTGCTTCACCTTGACGAGAGCGGTATTGTTCAGCTCGGTACTTATGTAAAGCCGGGGATGATCCTTGTTGGGAAGGTTTCTCCAAAAGGTGAAATCAAGCCAACGCCTGAAGAGAGACTTCTTAGAGCAATCTTTGGAGAGAAAGCCGGGCATGTTGTAAACAAATCACTCTATTGTCCTGCTTCTATGGAAGGGGTGGTTGTTGATATTAAAGTATTCACTAAAAAAGGGTATGAAAAAGATGCCAGAGCAATCCAGGCCTATGAAGAGGAGAAAGCGATCCTTGATTCGGACCATCATGATCAGCTTTTGATGATAGACAGGGAAGAGATTCTTAGAATTGCACATTATCTCTCTGAACAGGAGCTTGTAAAAGATGTTACTATTGGAGAGCAGGAATTCAAAGCGGGCAGCAAGATCGATGAAGAGATCATTAAAGGTGTGAACCGATTTGCTCTTAGAGGGGTAGTTCAGTCTTATTCTGATGAAGCACAGAATGAATATGAAGCATTGAAAAACTATTTCCTTAAACAGAAGAAAAGACTTAAAAATGAGCATGAAGAGAAATTGAATATTCTTGAAAAAGATGATATTCTTCCTTCCGGTGTAACCAAGTTGGTTAAAATATATATTGCGACAAAGAGAAAGCTTAAAGTCGGTGATAAAATGGCGGGGCGTCACGGAAACAAAGGTATTGTCTCCAACATTGTTCCTGAAATCGACATGCCGTATATGGAAGACGGAAGACCGGTTGAGATTATCCTCAACCCGCTTGGGGTACCTTCGCGTATGAACATTGGACAGATTCTTGAAGTTCACCTTGGGCTTGTAGGTAAGCGTTTAGGTGAACAAATTCAGGAGATGTTTGAAAATAAAACTGCAGATTTCATTAAAGAGCTTAGAGCCAAGATGATTGAAATTGCAGATGTTGCCAAGTTGATGAATGCCCGAGAAACACTGGAAAAGATGAGTGATGAAGAGTTGCTTGCGTACGGTAGAGACTGGAGCAGGGGGGTCAAGTTTGCTGCACCTGTCTTTGAAGGTACAAACCAGGTTGAATTTGACAAACTCTTTGAACTTGCCAAGATTGAGAGTGACGGGAAGATGACACTTTATGATGGCAAGACCGGTGAAAAGATGATCGAGCGGGTCAACGTTGGGTATATGTATATGCTGAAGCTGCACCACCTGGTCGATGAAAAAGTGCATGCGCGTTCAACCGGGCCATACTCACTTGTAACACAACAGCCGGTCGGTGGTAAAGCACTCTTCGGCGGACAGAGATTTGGAGAGATGGAAGTATGGGCACTTGAAGCCTATGGTGCGGCACATATCCTGAAAGAGATGCTGACAATCAAGTCCGATGATGTTGAAGGGAGAGCAAGAGCTTACAGAGCACTGACAAAAGGTGAATCTGTACCGGCTTCGGGTGTCCCTGAAACGATGTTTGTCTTGACCAAAGAGCTTCAGGCACTTGGACTTGATGCAGAGCTATATGAGAGTAAAAAAGAAGTGGAGAGTGAAGATGAGTAAGTTTTTAGAGAATTTAACCCCAATTGACCTGAACAGTGATGAGAGACCATTGGATATTGCAGCCCTTCAGCTAAAAGTGGCAAGTCCGGAGAAAGTACTTTCCTGGAGTTACGGTGAAGTCAAAAAACCGGAGACGATCAACTATAGAACACTCAAACCGGAACGTGACGGACTTTTCTGTGCGAAGATTTTCGGGCCGATCAGAGATTATGAGTGTCTTTGCGGTAAATATAAAAAGATGCGTTATAAAGGTGTGGTCTGTGAAAAATGTGGTGTTGAAGTCACTTCTTCAAAAGTCAGAAGAAACAGAATGGGCCATATTGACCTGATTGCTCCTGTAGCACACATTTGGTACGTCTCTTCACTCCCGTCAAGAATCGGTACACTTTTGGGTGTCAAAATGAAGGATCTTGAGCGTGTACTCTACTATGAAGCCTATATTGTAAAAACACCGGGTGAAGCGAGTTATGACAATGAAGGCCTTAACCCGCTTCAGAAGTATGATGTCCTTAACGAAGAGCAGTATCAGCAGATTTTTTCACGTTTTGGAGATACAGGACTCGATGCCAGAATGGGTGGGGAGATCGTGCAGGAATTGCTTGCAGACCTTGACCTTGTCGATATGTTCGCACAACTCAAAGAAGAGATTCAGGCAACACGATCCGAAGCAAAAAGAAAAACAATCGTAAAAAGACTGAAAGTCATTGAAGCTTTCCTCCATTCAGGGAACAGACCCGAGTGGATGATGCTGACACAACTACCGGTACTTCCGCCGGATCTTAGACCGCTGGTAAGTCTTGACGGCGGGAAATTTGCTGTTTCGGATGTGAATGACCTTTACCGAAGAGTGATCAACCGAAATCAGCGTCTGAAGAGATTGGTAGAACTGGATGCTCCGGAAATTATTGTCAGAAATGAAAAACGTATGCTGCAGGAAGCAGTGGATGCACTTTTTGACAACGGTAGACGCGGGAATGCAGTTAAAGGTGCGAACAAGAGACCATTGAAGTCACTCTCTGAAGTGATCAAGGGTAAACAGGGACGTTTCAGACAGAACCTTCTTGGTAAGCGTGTCGACTTCTCCGGACGTTCGGTTATTGTTGTCGGTCCCGACTTGCGTATGGATCAGTGTGGTCTTCCTAAAAAAATGGCGATTGAACTTTTCAAACCGCATTTAATGGCAAAGCTTGAAGAAAAAGGTTATGCGACAACATTGAAGCAGGCGAAGAAGATGATCGAGCAGCAGGTCAATGAGGTATGGGAATGCCTGGAAGAGGTAGTTGAGAACTATCCGGTATTGCTTAACCGTGCGCCGACTTTGCACAAACTTTCCATTCAGGCATTCCACCCAAGATTGATTGAAGGAAAAGCGATTCAGCTTCATCCGCTTGTCTGTTCTGCGTTTAATGCCGACTTTGATGGTGACCAGATGGCGGTACACGTACCACTTTCAGATGAGGCAATTGCAGAAGCGAAAGTTTTGATGCTGGCTTCCATGAACATTTTGCTTCCTGCTTCCGGTAAAGCGATCGCGGTACCTTCACAGGATATGATTCTCGGGTTGTACTATTTGACACTTGAAAAGAAAGATGTTAAAGGGCAGCATAAACTGTTTGCCAATGTGGAAGAAGTAGAGATTGCATTTGAACAACAGTCGCTTGACCTTAATGCACGAATAAGAACGGTACTTGACGGACGTATTGCTACCTCTACGGCAGGTAGACTGATCCTCAAGTCCATTATTCCGGATTATGTACCTGAAAAATACTGGAACAAGGTATTGAAGAAGAAAGATATTGGTGCCTTGGTAGATTATATTTACAAGATTGGCGGTGTGTCAGAAACAGCCGGTTTCCTTGATAATCTTAAGGATATGGGTTTCAAATATGCAACCAAAGTAGGGGTATCCATCTCTATTGATGATATCAAGATCCCTGAAATTAAAGAGGCGCGTGTTGCTTCTGCCAAAGAAGAGGTTAAAGAGATTCAGCGGCAATATGCCGGAGGTCTTTTGACGGATCAGGAAAGATATAACAAAATTATTGATATCTGGACCGACGCGAACAACTCTATTGCCGAAGCATTGATGGATTTGATCAAAAAAGACAAAGATGGATTCAACTCCGTGCATATGATGGCTGACTCAGGGGCAAGGGGTTCTGCTGCCCAGATCAGACAGCTCTCAGGTATGAGGGGATTGATGGCAAAATCTGACGGATCTATTATTGAAACGCCTATTACATCAAACTTCCGTGAAGGATTGAATGTCCTTGAATACTTTATTTCAACACACGGAGCGAGAAAAGGTCTTGCCGATACTGCCCTTAAAACAGCGAATGCCGGTTATTTGACAAGAAAATTGATCGATGTTGCACAGAATGTGAAAATTTCCATGACAGACTGTGGAACGCATGAAGGTGTGGAAGTCTCCGATATTGTTGTGGGTAATGAAATGATCGAACCATTGGCAGACAGAATCTACGGAAGAGTATTGTCTGAAGATATTATTGACCCTATCACTTCAGAAGTATTGGTTTCTGAGGGAACAATGATCGATGAAGAGACCGCGGCAAGAGTGCAGGAAGCAGGGGTAAGGTCTGTAGTAATGAGAGCACCTTCAAGCTGTAAAGCGCCTAAAGGTATCTGTGCGAAGTGTTATGGTCTGAATATGGCAGATAACAAAATGGTTAAACGTGGTGAGGCGGTTGGTGTTATTGCCGCACAATCCATTGGTGAACCGGGTACACAGTTGACATTGAGAACCTTCCACACTGGTGGTACGGCGACCGCAGGCAAAGAGGAACGTTCTGTTGTTGCGACACAGGAAGGTTTCGTAAGATATTACAATCTTTCAGTGTATAGAAATACAGACGGTCAGTTGATTGTTGCCAACAGAAGAAATGCCGGTGTACTTTTGGTTGAGCCAAAGATCAAAGCTGTCAATAAAGGGAAAGTCTCTATTGTTGTTACGCACGATGAAGTAGTCATTTCAGTAGAGAACAACGGTGATGAAGAGATCAGGTATAATTTAAGAAAATCTGATGTTGCCAAGTCAAATGAACTTGCCGGTGTTGCCGGTAAGATCGAAGGAAAACTCTTCCTGCCTCTGAAAGATGGCGATAGGGTAGAAGAGGGCGATTCTATTGTAGAAGTAATCAAAGAAGGATGGTCTATTCCAAGCCGTATTCCATTTGCATCTGAATTGAAAGTGGAAGATGGTGCTCCTGTAACGCAGGAAGTACTTTCTGAAGCCAAAGGTACAGTGAAATTCTTCCTGCTTAAAGGAGATTACCTTGAGGCACATGATGGTGTGAAATCTGGGGACAAAGTTGAAGAAAAAGGACTCTTTGCTGTGGTTGTCGATGATAATAACAGAGAAGCGGGAAGACACTATATCTCAAGAGGTTCTGTGGTTCATGTAGATAACAATGCCAGCGTAGAAAGAGGAACAACACTTTCTGCACCGGAGAAGATGACACAGGTTGTGATCGCTGAGTGGGATCCGTATTCTGAACCGATTATTGCGGAACAGAAGGGTACCTTGAAGTTTGAAGATATCATCCCGGGAATTACTGTTGTAGAGCAGTTCGATGAAGTAACAGGTGATACCAGACTTGAATTGAATGAGTATATCCCGGCAGCATATAAACCGGCGATTACCCTGGCAACAGAGTCTGGAGAGTTGATCCGTTATCAGCTTGATCCTAAAACAATTCTTTTTGTGAAGGATGGAGAGGAAGTCAATATTGCTGATATCTTGGCAAAAACACCAAAAGCGGCGATTAAATCGAAAGATATTACCGGGGGTCTTCCAAGGGTTTCTGAACTCTTTGAAGCAAGACGTCCTAAAGATATTGCCCTGATTGCGCAGATTGACGGGGTAGTCAGCTTTGGTAAACCGCTTAGAGGGAAAGAGAGACTGATTATCTCAGGAGATAACGGTCAAATTACTGAACAGTTTGTCGATAAGAATAAAGTAGCTCTTGTCCATACAGGTGAGTATGTGCACGCCGGTGAAAAACTGACAGACGGTGTTGTCTCAAGTCATGATATCCTTGCGGCACTTGGAGAGAAAGCGCTCTATGAATATATTGTCTCTGAAGTACAGATGGTTTATCGTAGACAAGGGGTTAATATCTCAGATAAACACATTGAGATCGTGACTTCTCAAATGATGAGACAGGTCAAGGTTGTTGAGAGCGGTGATTCCAACTTTATTGCCGGAGACATTATCTCCCGCCGTAAATTCAAGGAAGAGAACCAGAGAGTGCTTGCCCTTGGCGGTGAACCTGCGATTGCGGAACCGATGTTGGTAGGTATTACCCGTGCAGCGGTTGGTGCAGACTCCATCATCTCCGCTGCTTCTTTCCAGGATACAACGAAAGTACTTACTTCCGCATCGATTGCAGGTACAGTAGATACGCTTGAAGATCTTAAGGAAAATGTTGTTATCGGTCGTCTGATTCCTGTAGGTACAGGAATGGTTGACTCTGAAGAGATTCATTTCTCTGCTGCTGAATAGCCAGCGGCATTTTCTCTTTTCATACCACGTACCCTGTGGTATGAATCTTCCTGCTTTCTCCCTCCCCTTTTAACGATAAGAAAAAATAAAGAAATTTTCGATATAATATGCCTCCATTTTTGTCTCTATAGACCATATTTAAGGGCTTTTTGAGCGTTTAGCTATGGTGTAACAGCCAGATTCAATTCAAACTAACTAAAGAAAGGAAACGATTTGCCTACAATTAACCAATTGATTCGTAAAGAACGTAAAAAGCAAGTGAAAAAATCAAAATCACCTGCACTCGTAAAATGTCCTCAGAGAAGAGGCGTATGTACCAGAGTTTATACAACAACTCCAAAGAAACCTAACTCCGCACTTAGAAAAGTTGCAAAAGTTAGATTGACAAGCGGATTTGAAGTCATCTCATACATCGGTGGTGAGGGTCACAACCTTCAGGAACACTCTATCGTACTTGTACGTGGGGGAAGAATTAAAGATTTACCTGGTGTGAAGTATCACATTGTTCGTGGTGCACTGGATGCGTCAGGAGTAAATGGTAGAACTGTTGCAAGATCTAAGTACGGTACTAAGAAACCTAAATAAAGATCATTTAGACAGAAACAAAAGCGTTTAGCTTAGCAATGAGCTTGGGCAGGTTTTATCAAGAATCCTTAGGGGATAAAACTTGAGTAAATCAATAATAGAAGATTGAAGTAAGGAATAGATAACATGAGAAGAAGAAAAGCTCCCGTTAGACCGGTACTGCCAGATCCAGTATACGGTTCTAAAGTATTAACAAAGTTCATCAATGCAGTTATGCTTGATGGCAAGAAATCAGTAGCGCAAAAAGTAATGTACGCAGCGTTAGAGAGAATTGAATCAAAAACTGGTGAAAAAGGTATTGAAGTATTCAACAAAGCAATGGATAACGTCAAACCTGTCATGGAAGTAAAATCAAGAAGAGTCGGTGGGGCTACCTATCAGGTGCCTATCGAAGTCAGACCTGTAAGACAGCAGTCTTTGGGGATCAGATGGATCGTTGATGCAGCGAGAAAAAGAAACGAAAGAACTATGATGGAGCGTCTGAGCAACGAGCTTATGGATGCTGCAACTGAAAAAGGTTCTGCTTTCAAGAAGAAAGAAGATACATACAAAATGGCAGAAGCGAATAAAGCATTTGCTCACTATAGATGGTAAGGAAGTAAAGTTATGGCAAGAACGCACAAACTTGAAGATGTAAGAAACATCGGTATCGCTGCTCACATTGATGCAGGTAAGACAACAACAACAGAAAGAATCCTTTTCTATACAGGTGTTGAGCACAAGATCGGTGAAGTTCACGATGGTGCTGCAACCATGGACTGGATGGAGCAGGAGCAGGAGAGAGGTATTACGATTACTTCTGCTGCAACGACATGTGAGTGGTTAGGTAAGCAGATCAACATTATCGACACTCCGGGCCACGTTGACTTTACGATCGAAGTTGAAAGATCTATGAGAGTACTTGACGGTGCTGTATCGGTATTCTGTGCAGTCGGTGGGGTTCAACCACAGTCTGAAACAGTATGGAGACAGAGAAACCGTTACGGTGTACCATCTCTAGTATTTGTTAACAAAATGGACAGAACCGGTGCTGATTTCTTAGAAGTTGAGAGACAGATCAGAGACAGACTCAAAGGGAATCCGCTTGTGATCCAGCTTCCTATCGGTGCTGAAGAGAACTTTGAAGGTGTTGTTGACCTTGTAAAGATGAAAGAGATCGTCTGGGATGCAGATGCTGAAATGGGTTCTGCCTATCATGAGCAGGATATCCGTGCAGAGCTTCAAGATCAGGCTGAAGAGTACAGAGAAAAATTGATCGAAGGTATTTCCGAAGTTGACGGTAACGAAGCGCTTATGGAAAAATATATGGAAGGTGAGGAACTGACAACTGAAGAGATCATGGCTGGTATCAAGTCAGCCTGTATCAATATGCATGTTGTTCCAATGCTTCCAGGTACCGCTTTCAAGAATAAAGGTGTTCAAACACTTCTTGATGCAGTTGTTCATTACCTTCCGTCTCCAGTTGAAGCACCGGCGATCAAAGGTACAAAAATGGAAGATGAGAATGAGGAAGTTATTGTTGAATCAATTGATGACGGCCCATTCGCTGCACTTGCATTTAAAATTATGACTGACCCGTTTGTTGGGCAGTTGACATTCATTCGTGTCTATAGAGGTTCTTTGGAATCAGGTTCTTACGTGCTTAACTCAACGAAAGAGAAAAAAGAGCGTGTTGGCCGTATCATGAAAATGCATGCGATCAAAAGAGAAGAGATCTCTGAGATCTATGCAGGTGAAATTGGTGCGGTTGTCGGTCTTAAAAATACAACAACCGGTGATACACTCTGTTCAGACAAAGATAAAGTGGTTCTTGAAAGAATGGATTTCCCGGATCCTGTTATCTCTGTTGCAGTTGAGCCTAAAACAAAAGCTGACCAGGAAAAAATGGGTATTGCATTGAGTAAACTTGCTGCAGAAGATCCTTCTTTCCGTGTGAATACTGATGAAGAATCAGGCCAGACAATTATTTCAGGAATGGGTGAGCTTCACCTTGAGATCCTGGTTGACAGAATGAAAAGAGAATTCAAAGTGGAAGCCGAAGTAGGTGCACCGCAGGTTGCTTATCGTGAAACAATTCGTAAAGCGGTCAATAAAGAGTACAAGTATGCGAAACAGTCCGGTGGACGTGGACAGTATGGTCATGTATACCTCAAGATTGAACCACAGGAACCAGGATTTGGTTATGAGTTTGTTGATGAAGTCAAAGGCGGGGTTGTTCCTAAAGAGTTTATCCAGCCGGTGAATAAAGGTGTTCAGGAAGCAATGGCAAGAGGTATCCAGGCAGGATATCCGGTTGAAGATGTTAAAGTAACACTTTACGATGGTTCTTACCACGATGTTGACTCCTCTGAAATGGCGTTTAAACTTGCTGGTTCTATGGGATTCAGAGATGGTTGTAGAGAAGCAAACCCTGTCATTCTTGAACCAATGATGAAAGTGGAAGTAGAAGTACCTGAAGAGTTCATGGGTGATGTCATTGGTGATGTCGCAAAAAGACGTGGACAGGTAAACGGTATGGATGATAGAGCAGGTAACAAGATTGTGAATGCGTTCGTTCCTCTTTCAGAAATGTTCGGTTACTCAACTGACCTCAGATCTATGACTCAGGGACGTGCAACCTATGCGATGGAATTCGATCACTATGAAGAGGTTCCTGCAAATGTAGCTAAAGAGATCATTGAAAAGAGAAACAGTTAATTTTTTCGTTGATTTGCACGCATCTTTATGGGATGGGTGTAGTCACTTGACGATCGATAAATAGACCCTACAGTTTATTATTTGTAGGGTCGGTTCACCGACCATAATTTATAGATAAACACCTATTGTAATTTCTCCCTCCAACAAATTAATTCCAGAATTTT
>Ga0256827_10000943_pt1 | contig 18317 bp, 9 predicted proteins | sample CV84metaG_FD_185977 | JGI IMG/M metagenome (GOLD analysis project Ga0256827, IMG submission 185977) | Hydrothermal vent microbial communities from East Pacific Rise, Pacific Ocean - CV84 | ecosystem: Environmental > Aquatic > Marine > Hydrothermal vents | place: Pacific Ocean: East Pacific Rise... | reverse complement strand
CCTTTTCTAATCCACAAAGTTATAAATGTTTTCAAAAAAAAAAAAGTATTTATTCAGTTATATTATATAATAATTATTTTTATTATAATTATTAGCTTTAATTTGAGTAATATCTTATTAATCCTTTTAATGGTGACTTTGAAATTGAAACTAAGTTTATTGATTTAGATTTGCAAATATCCTTTATTATATCGCTAAAGTAGAATGATATTGAACCTATCAGCTTAAGTTCGTAATCATTAACATCTTCATATTTAATGATAGTTTTATTAAGAAAATTAGCAAAACTGTTATATAACATATTTTTCAAAAATTTATTATCTATATTTTCATGAATAAAAGGCATAAACGATGCTAAAAACCTATTAGGAAATGGTTCTTTATACACTTTTGCAATAATTTTATCAAGGTTAAGATCAAATTTATTAGAAAATTTTTCTTTTAATTCTTGTGGTAATTCATTATCTAAATATAATTTAATAAAAGCTTTACCTATTACAGCTCCACTTCCTTCGTCACCAAGAATATAACCTAAAGAACTAATATTTTCTGAAATCATACCATTTTTGTAGACACCCGTATTCGATCCTGTACCTAAAATCCCTATTATTCCATTTTTTAATCCAAATTGTGAAATTGCAGCACCTAACAAATCACTTTCAACTTCAATTACAGCATTAATAAATATCTTTTTTAATGCTCGCAATATAACATCCTTTCTTTCTGCTGTAGAGCAACCTGCTCCAAAAAAGTGTATTTCATCAACCTTTAATGAATACTCTATTATTTTGGATTGATTAAGCTCTATCAATATATCTTTCGAACTTACGAAAACAGGATTCAGCCCTATTGTTTTAAATTCACATACAACATTATTATCATCGATTAACGCCCATTCTGTTTTTGTTGATCCACTATCTGCAACTAATATCATACTTTTTTTGGTAAAAATAAGTATTTTATTATCATATTTTATATTATTTTAGTTCTGTTTTGTATAAACTTTATTTACGTCAGGTGTTTCGTACCAAGTCTTTTCATCTTTTCCAGAACTCGAAGCCCATGTATAAAAATTATTATATGCATCTGTAATTTTAACACCTTCTAAAGGATGTTTATAAACACTATCTAAAGAAACAACGCTTATTGCCCATGGCAAACCATCTACAGTTCTATATGGCGTTCCTGCGTTATCGTTACCTGTGCCAAATATATTTTGGTCTGCAGCTTCAGTTGGTGGATAATTTGGCAGATGTATTTCGTAACCTCTATTGTTAGTTTGATAAACATAGTAATTAGGGACTAAAGCACCTACATAATTATTATTAAAAGTTAATTTTGTTGTTAAACGAATGGGAGTTCCGGTTTTATCATAAGATGTATTTGTATAATATGGAATCATGACATCAAATTTATTATTAAAAATAATTACACCATTAACGACATCGTTATCGACATGTCCATCTCCACTTACACTTGTAACTATTGGTATAGTTACTGCTGTTTTATTTGCTTGTAAAATATTACACGCAAAACCTAAAGCAGTACTACCTCCACCTGCATTTATTATTGTATTTAATGTAGCATCAACATAATAGCCATCTGCATTAACTGATAATTCACCTTTTGTCATCATAACTAAATCATTAAAATCATAATCACCTTTATACGGCCATAAATCTTCAAACGATATTGTTTCGTACCCAACATTTGGGTACATAATTTTGTATGCTTTTGTGGGGTCATTAGGATAATCATCTCCATTATCATTAACGCCGTCTCCATCTGTATCAAGAACAACATCGACACTTTCATAAACAATTTTATCTACATAAGAACCTGCATTTAATCCAATATAAAACTGAAAATGAGTTGCATTAGCCAAAATAACACCACTTGATACAATTGTATTACCCGAAGTTGTAACATAGGTTTCACCAATCCAATTACCATTTACATCAAAATTATCTAACCATAAATTTATTGTACCAGAAAAAGTCATTGAAAAATCAAAAGCAGAACCTCCTAATACAGGAAAAGATTGTTCTATTATTTCGTAAGCATCAGAATAGTTTTTAAAAACATTTTCACCATCAACATTACTTACATGTCCCTCTGTATACCTTGTATAATACCATTTTCCTGGCACTCTTAAATTTGTCCAATATCTATCATCTTTTTCTAAATTATCTATATCAAATTCACCATTTTGCACAAGATTTACACCATTAGTTGATTTATTATGTGCAAATTTAGCTATGTTACGCTGATAGTTAAATGCAAATTTTTTATCATAAACGAGACCATTCTTACTACCATCACGTGGTTCTGGTGCTATAACCATTGAAACATTACCGTTTGTTTTATTTAAAAATAATTTATTTCCTGAATTTGGATACATTAGATAAACATTCCCGATATCAGCAGGTAATTTAATTGCAAATTTTGCAACAGAATTAATAATTTTTGCTTTTGATAAAATATTATCATCTTCATCTATAATTAATAACAACTGACCTTCTGTGGATATACTTTTGCCTATTTCCGGAATAATAGTTACATTGAGTGCACCGCTTTTCGATGCTGACCAATCAAATTCAAAAGGTACTTTTAAATCACTAATATCAGTATTTGTAGATACTGTATTATTTGTTATGAAAGATGTTTCTTCTGTATTTTCTTTGTTACATGATGTTATTATTGCAAAAACAGTTAACAACACGAAAAATAATTTCGTCTTCATAATAAATGGTTTTTAGTTTGTTTTTAGTTTTATAACATAATTGTACGACAATATTTTTTATTATGTTACAATGTTTATAAAATTACAGCCAAAAACAACACAACACCTTAATAGAAAACCACCTACTCAATTAACAGCTATAATTTAATCAAAATCCTCAAATTCTTAAAAAACGCATCAATCTTCAAAAACAAAGGTAATTTATTGGTTTTATACTCTTGTAATATATTTTTTGCTTGTCTAAAAGAATTTGTTTTAATATAATGTTTTATTGTTTTTCTATACACTTTATATTTTAATTTTTTATCAGTTATTTGTAAATAAATAGGTGCATTTTGAACACCACATATAAGTGCTTGTGATTTTTTCTTTTCTTTTAAATTTATTAATGTTAGAAATTCCCAATGTTGATACCAAATAGGTATGTTTTTTTCTCTAAGCCTCAACTGCAAACCTATATTATAAATATAAGAACTTAATTCTCGGTTTTTTACCTTAACACTTAACTCTAGCAATTTTTCTATTTTTTTTGAATAATTCCTAGGCGATTCTGCGAAACTACTTTCTTTTAATAAAAGTTTAGAAATTGAATCGCTTAAATTACAACGATATGCAGTTTCCAAAAATAATACTTCATATTCTTGTTCAATACTTTTGTTTGGAAATAAACAACGCTGTCTTAATAATGAAAAAAGCGACATCTCATATTTTTTAGTTAAAAAATAACTTTCTGACAATTCATTAAAAAATTGGGCAAATAATAAACTATTATTTCCCAAGTTAATTAAACTATCAGTAGCCAATTCTGCATTTTTCAGATTATCTTCTATCAAATCAATATTACCTTGCTTATTAACTATTTGAAGATATTTAAGTTCTGTAGAAATGGAAAACTGTCCCCAAATATTTAATGTAATAATTAAAAAAATAATTGTAATAATTTTTTTCATAAATTAAAAAGTTAAAGAAATTCCTATTGCTGGTGTATAATTTGTTTGAATATAACTTATATTATTTTGTTCAAGTTTTAATTTTACGCTGTATTTGTAGCGAATATACTCCTGCTTCTTTTCTAAAACTATTTTCCCATGTATCCAGTCATATAAATAAGTTGATATTACCACCGCTATAGACGTTGCAAGTATTAAATCGCTTTTTTTAACTGCTAATTCGTCAGTAACTTGTACTGTTGGTTCGTTATCATTAATACCAAGTGTTGATGTTAAAAAAGAACTATCATCTACTCTTGAACTATAATATACTGAACCTAAACCAATATATCCGGACAATCTTAATGTTAACAAAATATATCCGGTACGTTTTTCTTTTGCTTTAAAATGCATATAACCAGGAACAATTATTGAATAAGCCATATCCATCATTCTAGGGTTTCTTGATAATATTTGAAATTCGTTCAAACGCATGCTTTCGTGAACAAATGGCATTTTAACATAATCATCTTGGTTTTTAGGATATATATCAAAATCTTGAGCATTTATTGTAAAAACAATAAATGCAAATAATAAAGTTAGAATTTTCATTTTGCTGTTTTACTAAAAGTTTTGAATTGTGTACGTAACTTATTTACTATTGTTTCTTACATAATAATGCTTATAGCATATAGTAAACGTAAATTCTCCTAATAATCTTCAAAACCATCATCTATATTAATAAATTTGAATTCAGTTCGTCTATTTTTGGCACGACCTTCTTCGTTGTCGCTACCGTCAGGATTTGTGTTTGGTGCAATTGGTTTTTCTTCGCCATAACCTTTTGCTATTAATCGTTTACGGTCGATTCCTTGCTTAATTAGGTATTTAACAACACTTTCGGCACGCTTTTGCGATAACTCTTTATTGTACTCGTCTTCCCCTTTGCTATCGGTATGCGAGCTTATTTCTACTTGTACATTTGGTATTTCTTGCAATACAATTAATAAAGTTGAATCTATTGTATTCTTAGCCTCATCTGTTAAGTTAGATTTGTCGAAATCGTAGTAGATATTAATAGGTATAGGTTTTTGAGGTATTGGGTCAATTATAACAGTATCGTATAATGTTATCGATTCTTTTATGTTGTAGGTAGAAACTTTCATTACCTTTTCGAAATATCCAAAATTTTTAACCTTAATTTCGTATGTATTATTAGTTTCCAAATTATAATAACAGTTACCATTCTTATCTGTTCTTTTAGAGTTTATATCTAATGCTTTATGGGTTCTTAAGTTTATTAATGATAAAGTTGTTTGTATACTGTCAACCGATTGGTCAGCTATTTTAATACCCATTTTTTCATTTATTATTCTAAAAATACTATTGTCTTTATTGGCAATAACAGTTCCTACAAACTTAATATCAATAAATTCTGTGTATATAAATTCGTAAATATCGTCGCAACAAGTCTTGTTTTTTAATGATACTCCACCTTCCCTATTTGAAACAAAGAATCCTTGTTTTCTGTTTTCGTTTAGTGTGAAATAGATATCATCAGCTTGCGAATTTATAGGATAGCCATAATTTTCTGCTTCTGTCCAATTTCGCACATCTCCTGTGCTTTTAAAAATGTCAAAACCACCCATTCCAGACCAACCATCAGAACTAAAATACAGATTTCGTGTGTTATTATCGTAAAAAGGTGAAAATTCATCACCAATAGTGTTAATCTTTGAGTTTAATTTTTTTGTTTTTCTAAATATTTTTCGTCTCTTATCATAAATTGAATACCATATATCAAGCCCTCCTTTTCCTCCGGGACGGTCTGTTACATAGTAAAGTACTTCGTTTCCTTTTTTCGCATCAATACCTAATGTTGGTTGAGTTGATGTGTAATTTTTTATATTTATTGGTTCCGGTAATTCTTCAGGAGGTAACCATTCTCCTCCTTCTTTTTTGCTTACCCAAATGTGGCAAATTGTTTTGTTTTTCCAATTCTTTTTACATTTTGTGAAATAAAATCTATTTTTATCAACCGAAAAAGCACCATTTCCTACATTTAAAACAGAATCGTTAAAAGCATCTAAAGTATCAACAAAATGCCATTTCCCTCCTTTTTTAATAGCTTTATAAAATTTTGTAAGAGGAATATTATTTATCGAATCATTTACATCGTAATATTCTACAGCATCGGCTCGTAGCGAAGTGTACCAAAGGGTATTCTCGTCTATTGCAATAGGATTAGTTTCCATATGTGCTTTGTTCACACTTTTGTCAAGATGCGTTACAATTACTTTAAGGCTACTATCTTTAAGTTGTTTAGCTAAATCGCAACCGTTTATATGAGCCATTGATAAGTTTTTGTATTTTTTCTTTTCTTTTCCGTTTTTGTACTCTTTCACAAATTTTGCGAAGTGGTCTTTTGCATCTTGATATTTGCCCTGTTGCATTAATGCCTGTGCATAATAGTAATGAGCAAGTGGATATTTCTTTGAATTCCCTTCGTACGACATTAAGAAGTATTCCTCCGCCTTTTCGTAATTTCTAGTTTTAAGGTATAATTCTCCTAATTTATAAATAGTTTTTGCATTACCAGGACTTATTTCATGATGATACTCGTAATAATCTATTGCAGAATATAAATCACCTGCTTTCTCTGCTTCTTTCGCAAAGCTTTTTACTTGCCAAGGTTGAATTGTTTTTAATGTTTCCTCAGGTTGAGCAAGAACAATATAAAACGAAAAAATAAGGCTTATTAAAATTATATACTTCATATTTAAAATCTATCGCAAGGAATTGCAATTTTTTTAGCTGTTGTGTTTTTACTTCTATAAATTAGTGAAATTTCAAATGCTCCTTTATGTGATGTAGCGGGATTAAACGAAGAGACGTTAACATCATAGCTTACACCAATATCCATATTTGTAAAGTTTAATCCAACAGCAAAAATTATTGCGTCAGTTTGGCTTAACACTGTACGAATATGAGGTCCAAAAAATACTGATTTTGCATAGTAGTTATTTACAGGAAGATTGTACCCAAAGTTAACACCCCAAATCATATCTGCTGCTTTTTTATGATTCATATAAAGTATTCGAGGTTTTGCAAAAAACTTTTTCGACAAATCTACTTTTGTCCCAATATGTATAATATGACGTAATGGTAATCTGTTTTTTATTGTTCCAAACTGTTCGGTTGGATTTGTTACGTGAAATAATGAATACCCAAATTCCGGTTCGATTTTGCCAAACCTTCGGCTTACAATAAAACCTGCATTTACATCTAAGTATGATGTGCTTTCGTTTAAATCGTTTTCGTTATTTGCTAAATCGGGATTAAATTCCCCAATATTTCTATCAAATTGCGAAGGGTAAGTAACTTTAGAGTTAAATTTTTTATTTACAAATCCAAGCTGTATTCCTCCCGATATTTTATATTCGTTATATTGAGTTTGATATGCAAGCGATATCATTATTTTATTTGCAGTTAAATCAGCACTTCCTGAATTATCGTTTAAGAAATAAATTCCTGCTCCAAAATTTTTTCCAAAAAGTTTTAATCGTTTATCTAAACCAACCGATATGGTATTATATGGTTCTTTCGATACCGCTCCCCATTGTGTTCTAAAGATATTAGATAATCGCCAATCGCCATCAAATCTTCCTGTATTTGCAGGGTTTAGGGTTAACGGGCTATAATAGAACTGTGAAAAGTGTATATCTTGAGCATAACTACTAAATGTAATTATTGATAAAATAAATAGTATGTAAATTTTTTTTACCATAAATAATATCTGTTATGTAAATATTCGTATGCCATTATTCTATACTGTTGCTTTGTAAACTTACATCTGCAATCACCATAGTACGACATAATATTATCAGTCGGAGGCATATAATAATCCCCACTATCATCTTGAATCATAGGAGCTAATTCACAATCTGAATTTGCGGGATATGCTCCAGGTAAATCACTACTTGGGTCAGCTTCGGTGTCACATAAAAAATCGCAAGTCGAATCACAAAGTGAATCATTTGCAAAACCAATATTAACACCATCACCAAATGTATGAATTAGTCCGAAAAAATGACCAAATTCGTGAGGTATTGTCATATCATCAACATTATCTTTAAGAATAAAGATATTATCTGCACCTCCGGGATATGATGTAAAGCCTGTTGCTTGGGGCAAACCCTCAAAAGCTGCAACAAAATATACGTTTATTGTACTATCAATATGATGATTTGTAATTAGTTGTTGCTCTTCTTTTAATCCATCATCATCATTTACTTCTAATGTATCCCATTGAAAATTGTCAATAGAATCAATTGAACATATTTTAAATCTTAAATTAATGGGAGAAAATTTACTGTTTAATGTATCAAAAGCGGTATATATGTCAACTGTGTCAAGGTTTGTTTCGCCAAGACTGTCTTTTAAAATATGTATTGAAACACACAAAGTTTTATCAACATTTGGTAACAATTGATTTTGTAACACTAAAGAATTTCGAGCTTGAGCATAAGCATAATATGCAGGAGTTAGCTCATTGGTATACTGAGCATACGAATTTGTTAAATTAAATATACTAATTAGGACTATAAGATTTAATTTAACAATATTCCAACTTATTTTTGTCATATACTTTTAAAATATTTAAATTTCAAGTCCTAAAATTAACATAATTTCTAAACTTTTGAAAAAATATATTAAAATATGTTAATATTTTTATATTTTAGCATTGTAATAAATTAAATATATACAATAGTGAAAAGACCTTATCTCCTATTAATTTTACTCGTAATTATATCAAATCTAAATGTTATATCTCAAATTGTAGCAACACCAAGCTCACAATGTATTGGCGAATCGTTTACCTTTACATACCAAAGCGGTAGTTCATTAACAGGTGTTACATGGAGTTTTGGTGATGGTGCCGGATCTCAAGATTTATTAACAGTTCAACATTCTTATAGTAACGATGGTAGTTATACTGTTACTTTCGATGCTGATGGAGGAATTCATGATGAAGTTACAATAACAGTAAACCCTAACCCAACTGTTAATTTTTCAGGGGAAGGAGCAGGTTGTATTCCTTACGATGCCTCTTTTACAGATTTGTCGGTTGGAGGTAATGGCTCGGCAATTGTTAGCACAACATGGAATTTTGGAGATGGAGGTTCGGGTTCTTCTCCATCGCATACATATAATTTAGCGGGAGTTTTTGATGTTTCGTTAGAAGTAACAGATGCAAATGGCTGTACTAATTCTTTTGTAATTAACGATATTGTATCAACATCGCCACAGCCAAATCCGGTTATTACTACAACGCCAACACCTCCTGTAGCTTGTACTGCGCCATTAAATGTTACGTTTATAGGTGCAAATTCACATAGTAATTCGCCGAGTGGGTCTTCGTTAGATTACAGTTGGACTTTTGGTAATGGTAATAGTTCAAATGTTGAAAATCCGGGTGTTCAAACTTACGATACTTTAGGTTCATTTACAGCGTATCTAACTGTAACTGATAATAATGGTTGTTCTGATTCGATTAGTGTTGACATTGAAATACACAATCCTACTGCAGGTTTTGAGGTAGGAGATACTGTTTGTAAAGAAGTAGCATTTGTTGATACATCTTCAGGAGGAGTTTCTTTTTGGTATTATGGTGATGGGGATATGGGATATTCAGAAGAGCATACATACCAAGATACCGGATTTTATCAAATTACTCAAATAGTAACAATACCCGGAACAACTTGTAGAGATACGGTTATTGATACAATTTTTGTTGAAGAACCTTTCGCTAGTTTTACTATCGACCCAAGTTTTTTATGCGATGTTTATTCTCCCGGAAATGTAATTCATTTTAATAGTGATTCATCATCAGCTGATGTTGATAGTACATTTTGGGTGTTTGGGTTAGATACTATTGCAGGAAATCCAATAACGGGGCATTATCATGGAACTCTTGGCGAATCTACACTAGCAAATCCTACTGATACCGTAATTTTTATAGACACTACCTACAGTATTAATGGAATGGAAATTTTCAATACCTGTCTTACGGTTCAAACAATTCATGGCTGTAGAGATGATACCTGTATTGTTGACACTATACAAAAACCAAATGCTCTATTTATGACAGATAGAATTGATGGTTGTTTACCATTGACAGTTGAATTTTCTGATTCGAGTACTGCATTTACAGATATTGTTAGTTTTGAATGGTTTTGGGGTGATGGCACTTCGTTTGCGGGAGGTCCTAACGATACAGTTGTATCTCACACATATAACAATGAAGGTATTTATAATTCATACTTGGTAATTACTACCGACCACGGCTGTACTGATACTTCGTATTTTACACCAATTTATGTTGGCGATATAAGTAGTCCAAACTTTTCAATATCAAATAATACAGTGTGTCCACAGGATACGGTATATTTTACCGATTTAACTGTATTATCAGATTCTATCGATTATTGGCACTTTACGGCCGATAATAATTTAATGCAGCATTGTCCTACTATGGCTGAGCCATATTGGGTTTTTCATTCGGCTACAGGTGTTCACGATATCTCACTCACTACGTGTAATAAAGGCTGTTGTACCGATAATACTATTTCAAATATTATTACTGTGCAAGGTCCTATTTGCAATATCGATAATTATGTAATGGATTGTGAAACACCTTTCGATTATACTTTTGATGGAAATGTTGATGATGTTGAATATTGGCAATGGGATTTTGGTGATGGTACAATTCTTTCAGGTTTAACTAATTTAGACGATACCATAAAATCGCATACATATGCTAACACTGGTAATTATGATGTTATTTTAACAGCATATAACTCATCAACAGGTTGTTCTCAATATTCTGATACAATAAAAGTATATGTTAGAGATGTTAAAGCATCGCTTGGTGAAGATTCATTATACTGTATGAATGTTGGCGATTATTTCGATGCTTCTGCATCGGTTGATGTGTACACATCGTGTCATAGAGGTTATTATTGGGATTTTGGCGATTCAACAAGAGCAATAAGAACTGATATTGATTCGATAAATCATATTTATGCTGATACAGGGGTGTTTACACTAACATTAATTGTACGAGATATTAATTTATGTACTGACACTTTTAAAAAAGATGTTAGTGTATATGGAGTATATGCAGGTTTTATTATTGATAGCTTGTATGGTTGTAAGCCTGAATTTGGAGTAAACTTCACAGATACATCAATGTTTGATTATAGCGATTCGTTGTATTCTTGGTTATGGGATTTTGGAGACGGAGTAACTGATACTGTACCTCATCCACATCATAATTATGTATATACAAATTCTCAATATTTTAATGTTTCACTCACTGTAACCGATAGTATTGGGTGTAAAGATACTCAAACAGGAATGGTTGGATTCTCGTTACCTGATGCGGGTTTTAATTATTATCCTGACCGTACAATTTGTGAAGGCGATAGTGTTGGGTTTGTTCCAAATACTAACGATACACTTATTTTTAGTTGGGATTTTGGCGATAATGATACATTATTCTATTTAGATTCGGCAACAAATAGATTTTATCATACTTATTTACACGATAGTTTATTTACGGTATCGTTAATGGTTGAAGATAGTTTGGGCTGTTTGGAGTATGATACATTATCTCAAGAAATTAGTGTACAATCATATCCAATAGCAGGTTTTTTTACAAATCCTGAAATTGATATACCTCTTTGTTATGGAAACGATGTTATATATACCGATACATCAATATCGAAATATTCATACACAAGATTTTGGGATTTAGAAGATGGCACACCTGTAGCTTCAGACTCAATAAATAGTTGGTTTTACGACGAAAAGGGAACTTTTGATATTGTTTTTGCAACCACAACAAGTAACGGGTGTAGCGATACAGCTTTTGCAACGCTTAATGTTGTTGGTCCGGTTGCTGATTTCTCATTAGCACCTCAATTAATTTGTAAAGGTCAAGATATTACATTTAACATATCAAATATGGAAGATGTAATTTATTACTATTTTGATTTTGGTGATGGATTGGCTACAGATACTATTTCGGTAAATGGACAAAGTGAGATTAATGAAACTCATACATATAATTATGGTCCGGTTTCAGGTCAAACAGTGGCACAACTAACAATTTATTCTGATGATACACTTTGCCCTGTAATGTTAGATTCTATTGTTTATATTCATACGGTAATTGCTGATTTCGATAGGAATAATGAAATATCAAAAACTGATACTGCACATTGTTTGTTAGTTACCGATGAGTTTAATAGTTCAGCATCAATAAATGCCGATGTAATTAGTTGGGATTTTGGAGATGGAACAAGTGCAGGAAATAATCCAAATCCACAGCACGAATACACTCAACCGGGAACTTATAATGTTGTATTGCATATTCAAGATGATGAATCGGGCTGTACCGATGAATTAACAAAACAAATGATAGTTTTTCCAAATCCAGAAGTTACAGCAATTGGAGGTGATACCTGTAGAGGCGATGGAATACAAATATTTGCAACCGGTACAACGGGTAATTTTGTTTGGGAGCCATCAACAGGTTTAAATGATGCAACCGCTCAAAATCCAATTGCATCGCCTAGCGAAACAATAGAATACACTGTATTTGTATCAGATACAAACGATTGTAAAGATACAGCTATAACAACAGTATATATTCAGCAACCTCCGGAGGAATGGGTGAAAGATACTACAATTATTATTGGCGAAACATTTAATCTTAATGGAGAACAGCAAGGAGGTTATTCTTATGTTTGGTCGCCTGAAACAAACTTAGATTGTACCGAGTGTCCAAATCCTAATGCAAATCCGCAAGAAGATATTTCGTACTACTTAGTAGTGCAAGATACAATGGGTTGTAAATTTGTTGCAAACAATCGTTACGATGTAGAGGTTCTACCGGTTTCGTCAATTGATGTTCCTGACGTATTTACACCTAATGGTGATGGCGATAACGATAGAATTTATGTTAAAGGTTGGGGAATTAAAAAACTTCTAGAGTTTAGTATTTACAATCGCTGGGGTGAAAAAGTATATACAAGTACCGATATTAATGAAGGTTGGGACGGAACATATAACGGCAAACCACAGAATGTTGATTCGTATGCTTATTATGTAAGATGTGAAACATATGTTGACCCACAACCTATTACTAAAAAAGGTACTTTTACATTAATTCGATAAATAATTATAATTTTAGGCAACTATTTTGCATAAATAATTGACTTATTAGTATATTTGTTTTTATTAACAGTTATATTATTTATGCAAATTAAACTTTTATTTATATTAATAATAATTACAATTAATATTAAAGCTCAAATTACATCAAGCTTTACTGTTGACAACAGTGAGGGGTGTGGTAATTTAACAGTAACATTTACTAACACTTCAACTTTTCCTGCCGGAAGTACTTTTTTATGGGATTTTGGAAATGGAAATACATCAAATCAAGAAAATCCAAACTCAATAAATTATGTAAATGTTGGCACTTATACAATATCATTAACAGTAAGCAACGGGGGCGAGTCTGATACATATACCTTAGATGTTGTAGTGCATTCATTCCCTGAAATAGTTTCAATAAATTCGACAGCCAACTCAGGTTGTGTTCCAATAGATATTTCGTTTACAGGGCAGGCAACAGAAGGCGATGGTGCAATTACAAATTGGGAATGGCATTTTGGAGATGGCTCTATTGGTTCAGGGCAAACCTCATCGCATAACTATACTATACCGGGACCAAGAAATATTACATTAAATATAACCGATGTGTTTGGTTGTACAACTGAGCAAGATTTTACCGATTTTATAAATTTAGGTGAGCCTCCTGATATTAGCTTTTCCGGCACACCTACAAGTTATTGTTCGGTTCCTAAAGTTGTTGATTTCTCAAATTCAACAACAAGTTGGAACCAGAATTTACAAATAGATTACTCTTGGAATTTTGGAGATGGAGGTACATCAACACAAGAAAACCCATCGCATACGTATAATACTTACGGTAATTTCGATGTTGTTCTTACGGCAACTGACGAATCAGGCTGTTCAAATTCGTTAACAAAAACCGAATATATTAATTTGGCTTCTCCAATAGTTGATTTTGAATTTGATGAAGATACAATTTGTAAAAACACCGCTATTAATTTCACAAATTTATCTAATTGTGTAGGAATTTGGAGTTTTGGCGATGGTTCTTCATCATCAATACAAAACCCTGTACATATATATAATACTTCCGGTGAATTTGATGTTACTCTTACCGCTTTTGGCGGATATGATTGTGAGCAGTCAATAACAAAACAAATTTATGTTGAAGAAGTTATTCCTAGTTTTGAAACCGACCCACTTACAATGGACGATACTCTTTATTGGTGCGAATTACCTTTTGAGGTAGATTATACAAGTACAGCAACAGCTACTTATACATCAATAATATCGGCAGAATGGCATCTTAATGATACTACAACTCAAACAGGATTAACAGTAACAAATTCTTATGAAGAAGAACTATTATACCCTTTTGGATATGTTAAATTTTATTCTGAACAAGGTTGTATGTCGTTGGTTTCATTACCTCCGGTAAATATAGTTTTGCCAAAAGCTACTTTTACGGTTGACACTATTGGTGGGTGTGTGCCATTAGATATAAACTTTACTTTTATTGGCAATTCTGATGAACCAATAACCGATTATCATTGGGATTTTGGTGATGGAACAACATCTAGTTTAATGAATCCTTCACACACTTATCAATACACAGGAGTTTTTGTTTCGGAATTGGTAATTACCAATAGTTTAGGATGTCAAGCAGTATTTCATAAAAATATTTATGCAGGCGAACCTCAGCATGCCAATTTCATTGTACCACAAGATACAGTTTGTGCAAGCGATACTCTTACTTATATTAATTTAAGTACCGACACTAATCTTATTGATTTGTGGCATTGGTCTGATTATGTTAACGGTTATTGGAATGGTGAACTTCAGCTTAATAATGATACTGGACTAAATACTGTAATATTAACTGTGTATAATAATTTTTGTAAAGATACTGCAATGCGTCAAGTATATGTAAACGGGCCTATAGTTAAAGACATTTATATTGTTTCACCTTATAATTGCGATACTCCATTAACACAGCAATTATCGGTAAATATAATTGATGCAGACAGTATTGATTGGAATTTTGGAGACGGCACAACTCTTACAGGAACAAATACCTATACTTTATATCATACATTTCCGAGTAGAGGATATTATTATGTTACAGTAAAAGCCTACGGTATTTGCGAATATGTAAAAACAAATATAATACATATTTCTGATGTGGATATGAATTTTAGTATCCCTGATAGTATTTGTAATTCATCATATGTTTTATTTGCAGATTCATCACATAATGCCGTAGAATATTGGTTAAATACGGGCTTGCATAGTCATCATTATAATTATTCATATTTAATAGGTGATACTTTAGATTATTATGCAACAAATGGAGTTTATAATGTAGAATTTATTGGAAGAGACCATTATGGTTGTATGGACACAGTAACCAAGCCTCTTACTGTTGTTGGTCCTTATGCAGGTTTTACTGCTGATGTTACCTCCGGTTGTTGGCCGTTAGATGTACAATTTACCGACACTTCACAATCTATTGCACCAATTGCAGAATGGTTTTGGGATTTTGGAAACGGAAATACAAGTATAACACAAAACTCTTCAACAACATACCTTCCAACCGATTCTTTTACAATTCAACTTACTGTTACCGATAATATAGGATGTTCAAATACAGACTCAATATATCATTATATAACAACCTCTGAAATTGATGCCGATTTAAATGTGAGTTCTTCAAAAATTTGTTTGGGTGATGCTATTTCCTATTCGGCATCTCCGCAAGGAAGCTACGATTACAATATTACTTTTGGCGATAATGGAACATCTGTATCGCAATCAGGTAGTTATAGCTATTCTCAGCAAGGAATGTACGATATTCAGCTTATTGTTGACGATGGAAATGGATGTAAAGATACAGCTTATCAGAATATTGTTGTGCAAAATGTTATTGCCGATTTCGATATATTCGGAATAGATACTTGTGCTCCAATTCAGCCGGTAATAGTAAATAATTCGGTGTATTTTTCTGATGATACGGTTAATTTCTTTTGGGATTTTGGAAACAATTATACTTCAATAATGCCTGAGCCTGAGTTTATGTTTGTTCGCCCTGATGATTTTACAGCATCGCTAACCGTAACAACTAGCGACGGAATGTGCTCTGACACAAAAATTATTAATTTCTCGGCGTTTGGTCCTTATGGCGAGTTAACAATATCTGACGATTCGGTTTGTGTTGGTCAGGTTATAACTTATGAATTTATAAATCAGGAAAATGTAGCAAATTTTAAATGGGATTTTGGCGATTCAGGTGTTGATTCTTTACTTAATCCAACTTCTCATTTTTATAATTATTATCCTGTTTCGGGCGAATTTTTCCCATCTATAATTTGTGATGATGGAGCAGGTTGTCAGCGTGTTTTAACAGCAAATATTTTTGTGCATAAAGTTATTGCCGATTTCAATATTACTGATACTGTAGAATGTTCGCCTTTAACACTGAATATTAATAATTATTCTGAAGGTACTGATGCGTACAATTGGGATTTTGGAAATGGAGTTACATCAACAGTGTATCAGCCGAATAATCAGATTTATAATAACACTACAAACGATATAGTTTATACAATTACATTAATTGGAGAAAGCACCGATTTTGGTTGTACCGATACTGCTTTTAAGCAAATAATTGTGCATCCGTTGCCTATTATTAATGTTGGAAGTGGTGGTTTAATTTGTTTAGATTCAAGTTTTACAATAAGTTCAAGTTCGTTATCTCCTGTAGTTTGGTCTCCGGGCGAATCGTTAACAGACTCAACAGCATACACAACTGTGGCTCAACCAACAGAAACAACAACATATACGGCAACAGCAATCGATAATAATGGCTGTGTTAAAAGTGATACTGTAACAGTAGTTGTTCAAGATATTCCTAATACAAATATGTATAACGATACAACTATAATTGTTGGTGAAGTTTTGGAAGTAATTTCTAGTGCCGACCAAGAAAACTTAACATATAATTGGGCTCCAAATCAAAATATTTCTTGTACCGATTGTCCAAATCCAAACATAAATCCCCTAGAAGAAACTATGTATTATGTAACAATTACTGACAGCTTAGGCTGTTATGAGTTGAAATATGAGTTTAATATTGGTATTAATAACGAGTTTACAATTGATATACCTGATTTATTTACACCTAATGGAGATGGCGATAATGACCGAATTTATGTAAGAGGCTGGGGAATTGAAGAATTAATAGAGTTTAGTATTTACAACCGTTGGGGCGAAAAAGTATATACCAGCACCGATTTGTACGAAGGTTGGGACGGAACTTATAAAGGCAAACCTCAAAACATTGACAGTTATGCATACTACGCTAAAGTTAAGTTGTATAACGGAGGTGGAGTTTTAGAAAAGAAGGGAACTTTCACCTTAATCAGATAAAATAAGATTAAAAGGCACGAATTTCTTCTCACGCCCCAAAATTAAGATTATACTTTTTTATACCAATTTCGTTACCAAATGACGTAAATAAAAATAAAATAATTTTTCTTTATTTGAATGTAAAATTCATTGCATATCCGTAAATATGGAATAAATTTTATATAAAAGAGAAGGTAAAAAGATACTGATTTTATTCCTATTAGTAATCAAAATTACCTATAAATCCACTTCATTTTTTATAGGCGTTTAATTATCTATCGGCATAATAACATATTTTAAATATCGACAGTTTTGAAATTAAATTGAATTAGATACAGCCTCAAAATACCATTCATTAAATTTTATAAAATGGGTAAAACAAATTTAAACCAGTACAAAAAAGATACACAACATGATATAATAACAAGAGCCTAACTTTGAAAAAAGTTAGGCTCTAAAAATCAATATTGTATAAAATTAAGCCTTTTTAGCTATATCTTCTAACATTGCAGTTGTTAATGATTTTGGACGTTCAAGAGCATAACCTAAAGCTCTATCCCAAGTAATATTAGCTAATACACCAATAGCACGACCAACACCAAACATTACAGTATAGAAATCATACTCAGTAATACCATAGAACCACTGGATAACTCCTGATTGAGCATCAACGTTTGGCCATGGGTTTTTAGCTTTACCTTGTTCTCTTAAAATATCAGGAACAACTCTATAAAGCATATCAACATACTTAAAGATTTTATCATCAGGTAAGTGTTTCTCACAAAATTCTCTTTGAGAAGCATAACGAGGGTCTGTTTTTCTTAATACAGCATGACCGAATCCAGGGATTACAGCACCACCGTTAAGTGTTTCCCAAACAAATTTCTTCATTAATTCTTCAGTTGGCTCTACACCATCAAGTTTAACCATAACGTCTTGTAACCAACGTAATACTTCTTGGTTAGCTAATCCGTGTAATGGTCCAGCTAATGCGTCCATACCAGCAGATAATGAATAGTAAGCATCAGATAAAG
>Ga0256827_10000942_pt1 | contig 18330 bp, 14 predicted proteins | sample CV84metaG_FD_185977 | JGI IMG/M metagenome (GOLD analysis project Ga0256827, IMG submission 185977) | Hydrothermal vent microbial communities from East Pacific Rise, Pacific Ocean - CV84 | ecosystem: Environmental > Aquatic > Marine > Hydrothermal vents | place: Pacific Ocean: East Pacific Rise... | reverse complement strand
TGCATCAGTGGTAAAAGTCTTTGCATCAAATGGCATTGGTGGATTTTTATGCTTCTCCAAATGTTTAAAAGAGGAGGAGCTAATCTCTCTCGATGACCACTCTTTGACATAATCATAGGTAGTGACCGTCTCTGTCCCCCCTCCCAACTTATCTTCTGAACGAGTGCTTTTGTCTTCTCTCCACTGATACATCTCTACTTTTCTATGTAGAGATAGTCCATCAGATTTTACATCAAATTGACTATCTTTCAATGCCTGTTTTGGTATCACATCTCCTTGGATGAGAATAGGTTGTTTGTTATATTGTGGATTATATTTTGTATCTTTTAGTGTAACTATTTTTGACTGCATCTCCTCTAAGGCAAGAGTCTGCTTAATACTTCGGTTTTCATTATAAGAGAGTAGTACAATAGAGCCTACAATCAAAAGAATTCCAAATAAAATTCCTTTAAAAGAGTTTACTATATTCTCTCCATATCCTGTGGTAGTTGTTTCTGTAAAATGGTTCAATTTTTCTCCTTAGGGTAGCCTTATTTAATAGTGCTATTATTAATTTAAGCTTAAGGAAAATTATACATTATTTTTATTAATATTTAATTAATATTTTGGAAAAATTATGGATTGAACCTACAGACCAGAAGCATAAAAATAGCTCAAAATCTGTAGATTATATTAGTTATTTGATCTCTCTTTGATCTACAATTCCAGGGAATTTTGAGTCAGCTTTGATAGATACTGGACCCAAGAAGATATTTTTGGCATCGATAATTAGATTGATCGTTACGATAGCAAAGAATGTCCCTGTGATAGTAACAGCAGGCCCCCAGTTTGTACCTTGGACTAGTTTGTCTCTACCATCTGCATAGTTTTCAAAGAAATCAGCAGGAGGAGTGTTTTCACTAAGCAGTAGTTTGTTGGCATGTTTGGATTTGAACATTTTGCTATAGATCTCATTGAACTCTTCATGAACTTGTCTATCTTTTGCTTTAAACTGCTCCTCTGTCACATCTTCAAGTGGAGTAGATGCAGTAGGAGAGTTCTCATCCTCTTCTCTTGTGGATACACCCTCTTCTCTATAGTCCCATAGGTTTGCTTTTGCTCCAAAGGTAAAGTCTGGAATAGTGTGAGCTCTTGAGATGACAGGTACTTTTAGCTCTTTTGCCAATCTATGTAGAGGGTAGTGTGCTGATTTATTGTCTGACGCATCGATAATAAAATCTACTGAGCCAACTATCTCTCTAGCATTATCTTTGTTTATTCCCTCATCAAAAGTAGTGATTTTTGCAAAAGGGTTAACATCCAGAAGCCTCTGTTTTCCTGCATCTACTTTTTTCATACCTATTGTTGATATAGTGCAGAAGTGCTGTCTGTTGATATTAGTGAGTTCAAATATATCTAAGTCCACGAGTGTGATATTACTTACTCCTCCTCTTACGAGTTGTTCAGAGGCAACTCCTCCTGTTCCCCCTACACCAATAACTGCAACTTTTGCATTTTTTATTAGATCTTTCTCTTTGTCTGTAAAGACCATAGATGATCTAAACCACAACATCTCATAAAACTCTTCCTCACTCACATTTATTGCCATCTCTATTCCTTTTTTAATTTTAAATAATTTTTGCGTATGTATTGTACTTAAAACAGACTTAATATAAATTTTATACAGCAAGATTCAAAGTTATAATATAACATATTATTTATTGTTTAAAATCATATGAAATCAAACAAAATATAATATTGAAGCTGTTATTATATCAGCTGAAATGTGATATTTTTGAATATCTCTATATTTTCGTAGGGATATATAAGTTATATTGAAATATAATTTAAGAATAGAATCTACTATGAAAATATAATTTTAAAAAAAGGTTCGGAAGTGAAAAATAGAAAGAAGATTGCCATCCATCATAAAGCAGGAGATGACTCTTACTCAGATAAATGGATTGAGTATTGTGAAAATCATAATGTTGAGTATAGACTTGTTAACTGTTATGATAGCGATATTGTGGAGCAACTAAAAGGCTTTTCTGCGTTGATGTGGCATTGGCAACATACCGATTATAAGGCACAACTCTTTGCACGACAGCTTATACTCTCTTTGGAAAAAGGGGGGCTAAAAGTCTTTCCTAGTGTAGATAGTTCGTGGCATTTTGATGATAAGCTTGGGCAGAAGTATCTTTTGGAGAGTATAGATGCCCCTATGGTCAAGAGTTATGCCTTTTATGACAAAGAGAGTGCCTCCAAATGGCTAAATGAGACTACTTTTCCAAAAGTATTTAAGTTGAGAAATGGGGCAGGGGCGCACAATGTACAGCTTATAAAATCCAAAAAAGAGGCTCTACGATATGTAAATAGAGTCTTCTCTCGTGGCTTTAAGTCAAATCATAGAGGAGCTGTTTTAGATGAAAAACTTTGGCATTTTAAACGAGACAAATCACTAAAGAGCTTTTTGAATATAGGTAAAGGGCTAGTTAGATTTGTATTTCCTCATGAGATACGAAATCTCTTGCCTATAGAGAAAAACTATCTCTATGCACAAGATTTTATACCAAATTGTGATCATGATATTCGAGTGTTTGTAATAGGTAAGAGAGCTGTGACCAAAAAAAGAATGGTTAGAGAGGGTGACTTTAGGGCTTCAGGAAGTGGAAAGATGACTTGGGATCTGGATCAGATCTCTTCTGATTGTGTCAAGATGGCATTTGAGGTGACTGAAAAGTTAGGGGCTCAATCGATAGCATTTGATTTTGTTCTTGATGGCGATGATTATAAGATTGTTGAGATAAGTTATGCTGCATCTCCTAGAGGATTTCCTGAGTGTCCAGGGTATTGGAATCGAGATTTGAGTTGGACAAAAGCACCACTGAGGGTTGAGTATTTTATGATGGAAGATTTTCTTGATACTCTAACAGAATAATGAAAAAGATTAAAATACTATTTGCAATACCTGAACTCAACGCGGGAGGAGCTGAACGAGTTATATTGAATATTATAAACAGTATAGATAGAGAGGCGTTTGAGATTCATCTCGCTCTTTTTAATAGCAGTGGGGTATTGGTCAAAGAGCTTAGAGATGATGTTGTTTTACATGATCTTCACCTCTCCTCTGTGACCAAAGGTATCTTCTCTTTTATAAAAAAAATTTATGAGATAAGACCAGATGTTCTCTTCTCTGGTATTGGACATCTCAATATAGCTTTAGCTCCATTTATCCCTATCCTTAGATACCTGTTACCTTCGACATATTGGGTTGCTCGTCAATCGAGTATTATTAGTATAAACAATCTATTGGAGAAGAGACCCTCTGTTCATGAGTGGTTGTATCATCATGTTTACAAAAATTATGACAAGATCATATGTCAATCAGTTTACATGCAAAATGATCTGATTGACAACTACCAGTTTCCTATTGAACAAACAGAGGTTATCAACAACCCTGTAGACATCAAAAGGATCAATAGACTCTCTAGTAAAGCTTCTGTCAACCTTCTTGACAAAGATAGTATCAATCTACTCTCAGTAGGACAACTTCGTCCTGAAAAACAGCAAGAGTTTATGATTAGGGCTTTGGCTATGTTAGATCAACGATATAGGTTGATACTTATTGGAGATGGGGTAAAGAGAAGCTCTTTGGAGGATTTGGCAGAGGAGTTAGAGATTCAGGATAGGGTGAGATTTTTGGGTTATCAGTCCAACCCATATATATATATGAGAGAGGCTGACCTTTTGATTTTATCCTCTAAATATGAGGGGTTTCCAAATGTTGTTTTGGAGGCAAATGTGTGTGGATTACCAGTGGTGTCTCTCTGCTCTCCTGGGGGTGTGATAGAGATTATAGAGGAGGGGGTCAATGGATTTTTGGTCTCCACTAAAAATATAGAAGATTTAGTAAAAGGGGTAGAGAGGGCAGTCAAATATAAATTTGATACTAAGGTGATTGAAACAATGATGACTGAGAGATATAGTCTCGATTTGATTATCAAAAAATATCAAAAAATTTTAAAAATAAGGAATAAATTATGACAAAAGCATTAGATAGAAATATAAACAGAGATAAGATTATTACCGTTTGTAGTAATACTTCATGGTACATTTATAACTTTAGAGAGGGGCTGATTCGAGCCTTGCAAAATGAGGGTTATCGTGTTGTTCTTATCGCACCCAAAGATGATTATTCTAAGAAATTAGAGGTTTTGGGTTGTGAACACTATGATATTGAGATAAATAATAAGGGAGTAAATCCTTTAGAAGATCTAATGTTGATGTATAATTTTTATAAACTATATCAAGAGATTCAACCAGATATTCTTCTGATATATACTATCAAGCCAAATATCTATGGAGGGATCGCTTCCAAGCTTCTAAATATCCCAACACTTAATGCTATATCAGGGCTAGGTACAGTCTTTTTAAATGATGGTGTCTCTTCAAAGATTGCAAAGTGGCTCTATAAAACCTCTTTTAAAAATAATATGGTTCTTTTTGAAAATGGAGATGACTATCAAGAGTTTTATAACCAAGGACTTGTAGAGAAAGATCAATCTATGTTGATCCCTGGTTCGGGTATCAATACAGAGGCGTTTCAACCAAAAGAGGGAGTAGTAATAGATCAGAGTAGTTTAGTCTTTCTTTTGATTGCAAGATTGATAAAAGATAAAGGAATAGTAGAGTATGTTGAAGCGATCAAGAGTATTCGCTCTAAATATCCAGAGGTAAAATTTAAGCTTTTAGGTTCATACTACTTTGATAATCCATCATCTATATCTAAAATAGAGGTAGAGAGTTGGGTGGATGAGGGGATTATAGAGTATTTGGGTTATACAGATGCTGTAGTTGAAGAGATACAAAAGGCAGATTGTATCGTTCTCCCTTCTTATAGAGAGGGATTATCACGAGTATTATTAGAAGCAGCAAGTATGTCCAAGCCTATAATCACCACAGATGTAACAGGCTGTAGAGATGTAGTCGATGATGGAGAGAATGGTTATCTCGTCCCAGTAAAAGAGTCTCATCCACTATCTATTGCAATAGAGAGAATGATCGCTCTATCAGATAAAGAACGAGAGGAGATGGGAAAAAAAGGTAGAGAGAAAGTCATCCATGAGTTTGATGAGAAGATAGTAGTTGAACACTATTTGGATATTATCTCTGGGTTATAATTATAGTAGTCCCTATAGATTTGTAGGGGCAAATATATTTATATCAATTTAGTTCATGCATAATTCTTATTATATCTTTAACATAAACTTGATATTCAACTCCATTATATTCTACTTTCCAACCACTGTTTCTAAGTCTTTGGTAGATTGTATTTGGTCTAAATCCCTGATTTAAAAGATCCTTTGTTATCTCTCTATATGGAATAGAATTATGAGATGTAGGCGTTGGTGGGGTATACGATTTTATATTATTCCCTACATTCCCTCTCTTCTGTTTAATAAAATCTTTATAGTTAGGTTGAAATTTTATCTGTGTGTGATACTCATCCACACCAGAATGACATTCTATACATAAAACTTTTAAATTCTCTTTTATATTATTGGTCTTATCTCCATTTTGATGATGTGTATGAATAAATCTTTTTTGATATGAGTTATTAGGTCTCCAACCACATTTTTCACAAGTATAATCTTTTCTTATTTTAAATTGAGTAGATATTTCTCTCCATCGTTCACTATATACATTAGGTCTAGCATCTGCACTTTTTTCCAGTTCAGATGTATCAAAATCGAAAAAAATATGATTTTGCTCATGAAAATTTATAAGATTAAAATTTTTTACATTATAGTCTGAAGGATAATGATGTAGAAATTGACCTAAACAAATTTTACAGATATTTAATTTTTGATGTTTCCTTTCCTCTAATTGATTTTTATGAAAATCATATAACTTATAATGAAATGTACCATCAACTCTATTATTTATTGTATATCTATGTTTTCGTCCAGAGTGAAACATTTTAGAGATAGTAGAACACTTATAGATATGATATTTATATAGATCTTTAGGTAATATACTATCTAAAGAGTTTCTATCAATATTTTGTGTTGCAATATATAGGTTTACTTTAATTAATGTGCCATCAGGCAAAATATCAAAGAATTCACTGCTATTACCTATAAAAATATCAGATATATTAGTTATATCTTTACCTTCATTCCATAAAAGCTCTTTTGCTTTGTCTAATTCAGTTAATGTAATTTTCTTTACTACATCTAAAAAGCTCTCAAATTTTTCAAAAATTAAAGTCATTATTTTGATACTTCTAATATTTTATAAATTTTTTCTTCGGTCTTCATCTGTACACGGAACTCAACCCTTTTTGATTTGATCAAATCAACTAAAGAGTGTTTTTTATCCAAATATTTCAGCTTTGAAAAAGCCATTCCATTGGCTCGAAAGTGCTTCTCTAGCCACTTTATATTCTCTTGTATAATATTATTTTTAAGAGAGTAACAGTAAGCCAAAACATTATTTGCACGATTTTGAGATAGTTTCATATTCTTTAGATAGGTTACTCTCTGTTTTAATCCTTTATTCCAAATATTTGAAGTGTGTCCCTCTATTCTAATCTCATCAATCTCATTTTTATATTTTTTAGATGACAAAGTTTTAATGTAACGAGGAAAAAAATTATTTAATATATTTTTAAAATTTTTTTTGATAGAAGATTTCCCAGTATTAAACAGAACAGTCGGAGAGTTAAAAACGATAATATTATCTTTTGTAATTTCAGCTTCCCACTCTTCTAAATCTTTTTCAAATTCAGCTGTTAAGTCTCTGTTTAATTCCTCTTTGTCTTTATAATATGTCTTTGCTATATTTTCAATTTTTTCTTTATCTTTTTTAGCCTGTTTGATTAGTTGTTCAAGATCTCTGTTTATCTCTTCTGTCTTATTTTTATCCTCTTGTACTTGTATCATAAAACTTATGGCGATAAACATAAAAATAAGCATCAGCCCCGACATCATATCTGAGATACTCATCCATTGGCTATCGTCGTTCATTCTCTATTCCATTTCTATATTTATCCATAATTTCTTTATAGTTTTTTTGAAACTCTTTTGTAAGAGAAGTTAAACCTCTATTTAACTCATTCAAAGAGATTTGTAAAGCTTTTGGTATTTGCTCCCCAATATTATTAAAATGTTTACCAATATTGTCCAACTCTTCTCTATTTTTAGTAAATAGTTCCCTGTTAAACTCTATCTGTTTACTGTTTTCGGATTTAATATGTTTAGTTAAATCTGAATGTGCTTTTTTAATTTCTTTATTACTAGATAAAAAACTCTCTTTTTGTTTTTTACTATTTGACGAGATTGCATCTGTTAAGCCTATAAACTTTTCTGTTGTTTTTGAAATATTTTTGCTAATAGTCAAGAACATATTTTCTGCATTGTCACTCAAATTAGAGTATGTCTCTAAATGTAGATTTAACTCTTTTATTTGATGATGATAAATATGAATAATGTTTTTTAATTGTTTATAAATATGAAGTACTTCTTCATTTTTGGAAGAGATAATTTCTAAACTATCTTTAGATTTTTCAATAGAAGAGGTTGAAATATTTAGATGCTGTTCTATATGTTCTATATGAGTTTTGTAATTATTTTGCCATTCAAGAAGATTAACAACAGCTTCATTAAGTTTTGTAAAATTATCTCCAAAAGAGCTTTGTAATTCATTATTAAACTCTTTAATCACATGTTCTAATGCTCTAATAATCTCTTCTGTCGCACCCTTTGAAAGTTTATCAATTGCAATTTCCAAAGAGTGATTCATTTTGTCGAAGTTAACATCTAAAATCTCTATAAGTTTTTGATTTTCGTTGTTTGAATTTTCTCTAAGCTCATCTATCGATATGTATATTTTTGCAGTTTTATCTCGTGTATCTATTTGAATTGTTTGCAATCGCTTTAGTTCATTAATAATTTTATTTGTATCTTGTGTACTATCTAGTTTTTCTAAATTATCAAGTTTTTTGGAAATTTCTATTAATGCTTTCTCACTATTTGAATTATCTTTCAACTTATCTAATTTTTCTAACTTATCAAGCTTTTTAGAAATATCCAATAGTAGTTGTTCGTGAGTGGACGAAGTGTCTAACTTTTTATTAAATATCTTCTGCATTGTTGCTAAAATAAGTGCTGTTCCCATACCTACAATAGAAGTGAAAAAAGCTGTTTTAAGTCCTAATAAAATACTCCTTATTCCATTTTCCATATCGTCTGGATTAAAACCTTGCAATCCATTAAATATACCGATAAAAGTACCTAATACACCTAGGCTAACAATTTGACTTTTTAAATCTTTTTTTAAAGTTATGTCTATAATTGCTAAAAGTAAAATAGCTCCAAGAATGAATATATTGATAGGATTATTTAAAATTTCCAAAAAAGCCCCCTTTATCCGAATAATAGCTTATTAAATTAATTTCATTGAAAAGATAAAGTAAAAAAAAATAATAAAGGGGAAACTTTTTCTTTTTGTTACTTCTTCGGATGATTCTGATTAATAACTATACCCACATTATTAAAGTCATGCTGTTTTAAGAGTATCTCTAGGTTTGATACAAATAGTTTTTTGGAGACTTTTTCTCTGATAACTACTAGATTTACATCCGCGTGTTGCATTAGGTATAGAGTGTCTGCTCCTATACTTAGTGGAGCTGAGTTTATAAATACATAGTCGTATCTTTTTCTTAGGTTGTTGAGTAGCATCTCTAGTCTATCTGATAGAATTAGGTCAGATGGGTTGGGGGCAATTGGCCCTGCTGTGATGATGTGTAGGTGCTTGTGGGCTGTGGAGAAGATGATGTCTCCTATCTCATCTCTGCCACTTAGATATGTGCTGATCCCCTTTTCATGTTCCATATTGAAGTATTTGTGAATATTTGGTTTGTGTAGATCTAGGTCAACGATAATGGATTTGTAGTTTGCCATCTGAAATATACTACATAGATTGGCTACCGTGATTGATTTTCCCTCTTCAAAAGAGTTTGATGTGACCAATATAACATTACTTTGGTTGACCTTTCTCATGAACTGTAGATTGGTTCTTATCTCTCTAAAGCTCTCTGTTAGCTCTGATTGTGGGTTGTTAAATACCTCTAATTTTGTCTCCTCTAAGAGAGGAAGTTTTCCGTATATTGGTAGTTTTGTAAGATATTCAATATCTTTTATATTTTGGACTTTATCTATAAGAAGATTTCTAATATATGCCAATGCAACTCCTATTAGAAAACCTATAATTAGTGCTATTGCCAAAAATATACCTCGTCTAGGTTTTATAGGGATAGCATTTGAGTAGGCTCTATCTATGATCTCATAGTCTGATATAGTAGCTACATTTTTCATCTCATTTTCAGACTTTTTTTCGAGAAGATAGGAGTACATCTTTGAGTTTACCTCATAGTTTCTTCTTAGTTGGATGAGCTGTTTCTCTTTTGAAGGGAGTGTTTTTAGATTTTTCTCATAGGATTTTTTTGATGCAACTAGATTGGTTTGTCTGTTAGATATATTTAATTTTAAATTCTTGATATTACGAATAATAGTCTGTTTGTTTCTTCTTATATCTCTTCGTAGGCTTTTGAGATCGGGATGTTTTTCTGTAAATTCAGTACTTAGTTGATTGGCTTTTCTCTGTAGATCTTGCAGATGTTCAATAACTCTTATTGTTGGTTCATCTCCTAGTTCACGCAGAGTAGGGGTGATGCTGTCGAGATGTTTACTTTTTTTTACAAAAGTGATAAGGTTTTGGATGAGTCTCTCTTTGATCTTATTCTCTGAGATTTCTACCTCTATATTGCTAAGTCTATCAAGAAGTGATGTTGACTGTACAGATGGTTCTATGACATTATTGGATACTCTGTAATTCTCTAGTTGTGTCTCTGATAGTTTTAGTCTTGATCCTGTTATCTTAAGTTGACCCTCAATAAAATCTAAAATTTTGTTATTTTTTTTGCTTTTATCTATAATACTCTGTTTTATATATACATCTATAAGGGCATTTACATATGTGGTGGCTCTTGCCGCAGAGGTATCTTGATAGGCTACTTTTATGAGTGAGACTTTATCATTTAGCTTAGATATTTTTAGATTTTTTTTGACGATACTCTCATAGATACTACGATTATCTCCATTGAGCTGAAAATATATAGGAATATTAAAATTTGATTTTTTCTCTACTATAAACTTGAACTTTGGTGTTTTGACATACTCTCCATAGTGAAATACTTTTTTACCTATAGTATCACCTATTTGAATTTTGAATCCACTTTCGACTGGATGAAGTATGATATGAGTTCCAATTATACTCTTATTGAAGATTGTTATCTCTTCTATTCCAATTGGTGGATTTGCAAAAATCTCTATTTTGCGGTATCTCTCTTTTTTAAAATATTGTGTTTTTAGATTGAGTCTATCTATCGCTCTGTTATTGGTATAAAAAGTTTTTAATATAGCCAACTCTTGATCTACTCCTCTGCCTCCTGATATAGCCAAAGCAGAAGTTAGAGGGTCTGTTCCTCTCAATCCTCCACCACTACCTGTCTCTGATTTTATTTTGATTATGGCATAGGACTCATATACTGATGGTTTAAAATATAGATAAGTAGCCCCCAAAAGAAGTGTAAGCAGTGCCACAAAGACAATGGACCACTTATAGGGTATAACGATTTTGAGAAATTCTAAAAAATAGCTCTCTTCTTCTAACTTATTAGGGTGAGGTATCATATATTGACTCCTAATTTGTTAATAGTCTAATAGTCAAAAATGGTGTTAGTGCGTTTGCTACAAGTTGAAATATAGGGTTGATCTCATTAACTTTGTTGTTGAATATACTCATACCTTTTGGTGTGACATAGATAACATCATTTGGTTGAATCATCTGATTTGCAGTTATCAAAGAGTCTCTACCTACAAGACTTATCACTTTTGTCTGAACAGTACTACCCTGATTTTTTAGAATTATAATAGATTGTCTATTGGCAGAAGTTGTCAAATCCCCTGCAATGGATAGAAGTTGTAGTAGAGGAATCTGCTCATTTCTAAGTGCTATTGGTCCTGGACGATTTACCTCTCCTAAAATAAAAGCTCTCTTGTTTAGTACTTCTACTTGGACACTTGGATGACGGAGATACTCTCTGAACTCTTTTTCAAGTTTAAGTTGTGCCTCTGGCTGGGATAATCCTGCAATTTTGACATCATTGATGAGTGGTAATCTAATAATACCCTGTGAGTTGACTAGTAGACCTTGACCCAATCCACCCTCTGCACCTACTTGTCCTGCATTTGTACTAAGTTCAGGGTGTCGATATGTGATGATAGATACTCTATCATGTGGGCGAATTTTGTATTCAAACTGTGCATTGTCTATTCGTGTTTCAACTGTTTTATTGAGATTTTCTTGTTTAGAAGCCTCATTGATGGTTGAGCTTTGGTTTAGGAGAACAAATTCATCTTTTAGGCTACATCCTGTAAGGGTTATAAATATTATTATATAGAGTATTCCTCTTCTCATTCTTTTAATTTCCTTTAAAAAATATTTTTAAATTATACTATAAATAAATAAAATTAAATATAAAATAACTAGCATATAAAAATAATATAAATATATTATTTTAGTATAAAAAACTTAATAATAAAATTGCTTATATCTTTTTTTATATATATAGTTAAAGAGTTATTTTATAGAGTAATATTTTTGTAGTTGAATCGTTAAAAGTAAGTTTTTTCTAACTAAAAATGTTCAATAATATGTTTTTTTAAACGATATAAAACATGTTATTGTTTTGAAGTTATCATAAATAGAGAGGATAAAATGAAACTTATAGTTAATGGCGATGATTTTGGCTTCTCTAAAGAGGTCAATAAAGATATTATTAAATGTCATACTGATGGAATATTGACTAGTGCCACTATTATTGCTTATGGAGATGCATTTGATGATGCAATTGATATGGCAAAAAAATATCCTAAATTAGGAATTGGCGTTCATCTTGTTATCGATGGAGATTTTGATATACCTAAAAGAAAATCTTCTTTGATAGATGTTAGTAGAGGGACTTTTTATGGTGTAGATGAAGCCCTAAAAAAGATAAAAAATGGCTCATTTAAATATCAAGATTTGGTTGAAGAGTACTCTTGTCAAATAGAAAAAGTATTGAGATCAGGAGTGGAGATTACTCATTTGGATCATCATCACCATCTACATCTATATTTTCCTGTTTTGAACGCAGTAATTGAGGTTGCCAAGAGATATAATATACCTTATATCCGACCACAAAAAATAGTCTCATCTTATGATGTATCACTCTCCAAAAAAGTCTATAGAGAATTCCACCATTTTTATCTCAAAAATAGATATAAAACTATTGATGGGTATTTAGGACTTCTCTCTTTTGATCAGGAGGTAATGAGGGAGAGGCTTCAGACTGTTTTGAGATCAGATAGAGAGGTTGTTGAGTTGATGGTACACCCCTCTTTAGAGAATGGGGAGGTAGCCTTCTTGACAGATCAGAGGGTTGTTGATTTATCAGAAGATAATTTGATAAATTATGGGACACTTTTAAGTGATTAGATCTATACTAAAAGAGTCAAGTCTATTTCTGATCTCTACTATTATCTCAAAAGCTTCAATGTTTTTTATCACTATAATGATCTCTAGGCTTTTAGGTAAAGAGATCTTTGGTCAGATGAGTCTTATACGAGGTTTTATATCGACACTAGAGATCTATATCGCAATGGGTATTAATCATACTACAACCAAAGCTATAGCTGAGGTCAAAGATTCTAATTATAATAGTGTCATAAATAACTCTTTTTTTATTATTCTCTTTAATCTATTAATCGTAGCAACTGTTATGCTATTTTTTATAGATGATATTGCTATCTCTATTTTCAAAACAGATGATGCTGACTTTATATTTGCTCTAAAATCGAGTTTAGTTTTGCTCTTTTTTGCCTCATTTGTTAATCTTTTAAACAGTATTTTTACAGGATTGGAGAGTTATCTTATTTTGGCTAAGTCCTCTCTCTATAGCTCACTCTTATCTCTACCTATTGCAATATATTTAATAAAAACTTTTCAATTAATAGGATCTGTTTATGCAGTTTCTAGTTTTTTTATTATACATAGTTTTTTAATGATCTATTATATTAGAAAAATCATTATTAATTTTGTGTTGGAATTTTCTTTTAAAAAAATATCATTTGAAGAGAGATGGAAGATGATTAGATTTTCGTTCCCCCTATTTTTTTCTATTATATTAACAGGAGGTCTACCTTGGTATAGCAAGACACTGCTTATCTCCTCTTCGGGTGATTCATTTGGAGAGGTTGCCCTTTTTGAATCATCTTTTCAATGGTTGATGATAATAATCATCATCACAAGCTCCATAAGTAATATCTCTCTCTCCAAGTTTTCAAAACTCTTTAGTGATAACAACAATCAAGATCTTAAGAAAATGCTTAAGTTAAATATTATGATTAATTTTACTATATCTATCCTCTCTATACTTATTATCTCTTTCTATTCAGAGTATATTATGGAACTTTATGGGGAAGGGTATAGAGAGAACTCAAATAATTTGATCTTTTTACTTTTTGCAAGTATTCCTCTGACTGCCAATGGTGTTCTAATAAGATTTTTTGTATCAGTCAATAAAAACTGGTATAACTTATATGGATCTCTATTATGGGCAATTGTATTTATTGGAGGATTGTTATATTATGAGCATCTAGATGCCAACTCTTTGGTCTTGATATTTGACCTATCTTATAGTGTGATGTTTCTCTTCTCTCTGGTTATGAGTTTTTATTTTTTTAAAGGAGAGAGTCTATGAAATTACCTTTTGTATCTCTATCTATCTTCTCTTTTATTACTGTATCTATTTTTGGAATGTATCAAGAGTCCAGTATATATGCTTTTGGATTTCATGGCAAACTAGTTGTTATTATTTCAACTATATTTTTAACATTTTTTTTCCAAATCAATAAGATAGCTCGTTTGAAAATAGAGAAGAAGAGTATCCCTTTGATCCTATTTTTATTGTATGTTTTTGTGGGTGCAATACATGGAATAGTCTCTAAACAGGTAGATAGTATTGAGTATTTTATCTATACAAACTATTTTATTTTGACTATTATATATCTATATAGCCTCTCTATGTTCAATCTAAATATCAATAGATTACTATCTGTACTGCATGTGGCACTTATTGTTAATTTTATGATAGGTTTTATTTTGATTTTCCCTTTAAATATGGAGATATATGATTATGCACAAGGTGGATTTGGAGACAAAGGGTTGAGTGCATTTTTAGCAAAAAGAACTTCATTTGGACTCTTGTCTCTCTTTGGTGTTTTTGTCGAGTTTTATCTATACACAGAGTATAAAAGAGTTCGATATCTATTTTTGATGTTCTCTTACTCTGCTTTACTATTTCTATCTGATAACAGAACAACTATTTTGATGCTTGTTGTCTTCTTCTCTCTACAGATATTTTACAAGATCAAAAAGGTCTTTAGAGATCCATATTTTCGATATTTATTAAATCTTTTTCTGCTGTTAGGAGTTGTAATATTTTTTCTATTTTCATATCGGGAGATTTTGGATCTAAATTATGAATCTATATCTTCAGGAAGAACTATGATTTGGGCTCTTGCTATTCATGAGTCTACAAAAGATCTGTTTTCTATAATATTTGGAAATGGAATGTTTTCCCTTGGTCACTATATCCCTGAAAAGTATGCTTCTCTATCGTATCACTTTCAAGAGGTTGATATATTATCCATGCACTCATCATATATTGAAATTTTTATTGCTAGTGGAGTAGTTGGTCTTATTGGATTTTTTGTGCTGATCTATAGAGTGTGGGGGAGAGATAGTTATTTAAACTCAATTGTTCTGAGCATACTATTGATAGGTATATTTGAGGGGGTTATTATTATGCCTACTATCCCGATAATATCCTTTTTTTGGTTGATAGTAATTATATCTCTAAAAGAGAAATTTAAAAGGAGTCAGAAAAATGTCTAAAAACAGGATATACAAAAAAATATATTTTATTTCGACTGATGCGATCTGGCAACGATATAGATGGGAGGTCTTGACTACCTTAGCTGATAGATATGATTATAAGATTGAGATTTTGACATCGGGAGAACTCTCTGATTATCTTTTTGATACTCCAAATCTAAAATATAGGCTATTTGACTCATGGTTACCTGATAGATTAAAGGTCAAATTTTATCCAAAAGCACTCTGGTATATCTATAAAAATAGACCAGACTATATTCTCTCTATGTCCAATGTCTCGGGTATTACAGAGTTTATCTCTCTGTTGGAGAGCAAGATATTGAAGATACCTTTTGTCTTCTGGACACATGGTTATGATCATCACTATAGGGCAGATACTCTAGCAAATCGATTTAGAGAAAAATATATACTATTTTTTCTAAAAAAAGCAGATCATATTATCACCTTTTCTCAAAAAGGAAAAGAGTATCTAACTCAAAAAGATATAGCTAAAGAGAAGATAACAGTAGCTCCCAATACCTTAAATACAGAGAGATGGGTAGAGAGAGCTAAGAGTATAGATAGAGAGATAGAGAGAAAAAAGTATGGTTATAGTAGCCGTGATACGGTACTTCTCTTCTCTGGTCGTCTATATGAAGATAAGAGGTTGATGAGTATCTTAGAGATGATGAAACGGATACAGCAGGAGTATGACGAGTTATCTATCTATCTACATGTTATTGGCGATGGGGAGGAGTATCTAAGTGCAACCTCTTTTGTTGAGAGAGAAAATATAAAAAATACTCTTTTTCACGGTTCTATTTTTGATGAAGAGAGAGTTAGTGAGATCTTTTTAGTGGCAGATATATTTGTGATGCCCAGCTCTATAGGTCTTGCTATTATTCATGCATTCTGTTTTGCTCTGCCAATGATAACAGAAGAGTCAACATCTCATGGACCAGAGATACAATATTTAAAAGAGGGAGAGAATGGATATATGTTAAAAAAAGATGATGAGCAGGGGTGGGTTGAGATAGTTTTAAAACTTCATCATGATAGGGATCTATTGGATAGGCTTTCAAAAGCATCTTTTGAGGTTATAGAGGGTGAGGGGTCTATTGCAAATATGACCTATCAGATTAGTAGGATATTTGATGAAGAGTTGTAATCTAATAGAGTCTTACCTTCTCAAAAATGATCTCTCTACCTATGATCTTTATGATATTTGGAAGGGATCAATAGGGCAAAAGGTCAGAAAAATATATTATAAAAATAGATATGTAGGGATAGCCCCTGCTGGAATATTGACGCTATTTGATTGGTATCTAAATAATAGATTGAGAATAGGCTATGAGAAACAGGAGTATCCTATTACTAGAGCTTTGGCTGGATTGACCCTACTAAATCTATATAAAAAAGAGCCAAAGGATATCTACCTAGAGTATGCCAAAAAACATATCGATTGGCTTTTAGAGAATCGCTCCATAGGGTATAGTGGGGTCTGTTGGGGATTAAATTTTGATTGGGTCTACTCAGCAGAGGAGACCTATGACAAGAACACACCCTTTAGTACCCATACACCCTATCCTTTGGAGTTAATGGTTGAGTACTACAGAGTTACCCATGATGATCGCCTTCTCGAACCAATTAGATCGGTTTTTCTCTTTTTGGAAAAGGATATTAAGATTATGAGAGAGAGTGATGAGATGCTTATCCTCTCTTATGGTACTCAAAAAGATAGGATAGTGACAAATGCAAATGCCTACTTGATGTATATGTATGCTCTTCTTATTGAGTTTATGCCCCAAAAAGAGAGCTATATCCGAGAGAAAATAGATAAAATTTATAACTTTTTATGCTCCGTGCAGAACGCGGATGGTAGTTGGCTCTACTCTCCTTATGAGAGTGATACCTTTATAGATTGTTTTCATAGTGCTTTTGTCTTAAAAAATATCTATAAAACCAATAAGATTAGAGATCTAAAAAATAGTACAGATATTATAGAGCGTGGATATAGTTATATTATAGATAATTTTTTAGATCAAAAATATTATCTCTTTAAACGATTTTCAAAAAGCAATAAACTATCACTTGTTAAATTCGATCTATATGATAATGCAGAGATGTTAAATATAGCACTTATGCTTGATGATACTCAAACAGTAGATAGGCTATCTCGATCTATTCGAGAGCATTTTATCGATAAGAGGGGTATTGCTTCTGTTATTGATAGTATTGGTAAACTCAAAAACTACAACCATTTTAGATGGGCAGTAGTTCCTTATCTCTATGCTCTATCTAAAGTAGAGAAGGAGACTATATGTGTGGAGTAGTTGGATCTATCAATCAAAATTTTGATGAAAGTGTACTAGAGTTAATTGCTCATCGTGGTTCTGATGATAGAGGGATAGCTTCTCTTTCCCTTGGAGAGAACAAAATATTATTAGGACATCAGAGGTTATCGATACAGGATTTGAGTCAAGCAGGACATCAGCCGATGTACTCCTCTGACAAGCAGTTTGTTATGATCTTCAACGGTGAGGTATATAACCATTTAGAGTTGAGAAAAAAGCTTTTTGATATAGATTTTGTAGGACATAGTGATACCGAAACAGTTATCAACTATATTGCAAAATTTGGTATGGAGTCGATTAGAGATCTTAATGGTATTTTTGCCTTTACTCTACTAGATATTAAAGCTAAAAAACTCTACTTAGTAAGAGATAGATATGGAGTAAAACCACTCTACTATAGTGTAGAAGATAGCTCTATACTCTACTCTTCAGAGCTTAGAGTTTTTGACAAAATACAGAGTATGACTATAGATAAAGATAACCTTGCCACACTACTCAAGCTTAGATATAACCCAGCCCCAACCACACTATATAAAGAGATAAAGAAGCTTAGAGCAGGTCATATCTTGGAGTATGATTTAGAACAGCACAAGCATGAGATACACTCTTTTATTGATCCTGTAGCTATAGACAATAGCCTCTCTTTTGATGAGGCTTTAGTTCGATATGAGGAGCTATTTGAACAAGCTATCAAGAGACAACTATTATCTGATGTAGAGGTGGGAGTGTTGCTTAGTGGAGGGGTCGATTCGGCTCTTGTTGCCTATTATGCTCAAAAGTATAGCTCTAAGCCAATCAAAACGTTTACCATAGGTTTTAGTGAAGATGATGATAGTGATGAGAGAGAAGAGGCTAGAGAGACAGCTAAGATACTAGGAACAGAACACTATGAGGTTGTTATTAGTAATGATGAGTTTGAATCTGTATTTAAAGAGTGCATAAGGATAGTGGAAGAGCC
>Ga0256827_10000940_pt1 | contig 18337 bp, 17 predicted proteins | sample CV84metaG_FD_185977 | JGI IMG/M metagenome (GOLD analysis project Ga0256827, IMG submission 185977) | Hydrothermal vent microbial communities from East Pacific Rise, Pacific Ocean - CV84 | ecosystem: Environmental > Aquatic > Marine > Hydrothermal vents | place: Pacific Ocean: East Pacific Rise... | reverse complement strand
TATTGATGAGATTGATTTTTTGTTTTATTAATTTGTAAAACATTATTTTTTATAAATTTAATACTAAATAGGGAGTGTAGTTAATAAACTAATTGACTTGTATACAGAAAAAATGAAAAACAAGATTAAATATTAAAAATCACCCTTTTGAGGTATATTATATTAATAATATATAATATCTTTACAAAAGTTAAAATTAAATAAAAATAGATATGAAAATTAAAAACCTAAGCCTTGTATTATCACTCTTTCTCGGATTGAGCAACTTACAAGCACAAGAAGCCATACCCGCCACAGGCGGAGAGGCAAGCGGTGGCGGAGGCTCTGCCAGTTACACCGTAGGACAAGTAGTTTACACCACCAATGTAGGAACAAATGGAAATTCGGTTGCACAAGGAGTACAACAACCATACGAAATCTCGGTTGTTACAAGTATACCCGAAGCAAAAGATATTAATTTATCGGTTTCAGCATATCCAAATCCTACAATAAACTACCTAACCGTAAAAGTTGAAAATTACGAAATAGCAAACTTGCAATATCTTATTTTCGACATAAACGGAAAACTTTTGCAAACAGTAAAAGCAACAGGAACAGAAACAAAAATTGAAACAAACAATCTTATTCCTGCAAATTACTTTGTAAAAATATTAGATAATAAAAAAGAAATTAAAGTATTTAAAATTATTAAAACCAATTAAAGATGAAACGAATTTACACAATTTTAGTAGCAATATTGCTAACAGCAAGCGTGTTTGCACAAGCACCACAGAAAATGACTTATCAAGCAGTAGTGAGAGACGACAACAGTAATCTTATTACAAGCACACAAGTAGGAATAGAAATAAACATTTATCAAGGTTCTGTAACAGGAACACTAGTTTATACCGAAACCCAAACACCAACAACTAATGTAAATGGACTATTAAGCATAGAAATTGGCGGACAAACAGGTTTCGATACTATTACTTGGGCAAACGGTCCATATTTTTTAGAAACTAAAATTGACCCTAATAATAGTGGAACTTACACTATTATAGGAGTAAGTCAACTTTTAACTGTACCTTATGCCTTACACGCAAAAACTGCTGAAAGTATTAGTGGAACTATTAACGAAAATGATCCTATTTATACAAGTAGTCAAGCATCTAATATTACATCAACAGATATTACTAATTTAAGTAATTTATCAGGTATTAATACTGGCGACCAAGACATTAGTGGTATTGCAACAAACGAACAAGCAATACAAGATACAGCAAGCCAAATACGTGCAGACATTCCTGATGTAAGTGGATTTATTACAAATGAAACAGACCCTGTTTACTCGACTTGGGATAAATCTTATAACGATTTAACTAATACACCAAACATAACTGATACGGTAATAACTATTTTAGATACTACTACACAATTTGTTAGAACAGAACTTGACGGCGATCCTACTAATGAAATACAAACTATATCCCGCACAGATTTAACTGTAAATTTAACCGATGGAGGAAGCTATCAAGACAGTGTAAACACACAAAATTTAGATAATGTTTTAACAGTTAATAATAATGGAGGAGCAAAACAAATAAAAAACATTGCAGATCCTACTGATGAACAAGATGCCGCCACAAAAGCTTATATTGACCATAAATTTGATTTATTAAATATTGCAATGAATGGTGTAACAGACTATGACGGTAATCATTATAATGCTGTTTTAATTGGCAATCAAATATGGATGGCAGAAGATTTACGCGTAACTTTTTACCCTAATGGCGACCCAATACCTAATATAACAGATAATACAATTTGGGGAAACCTTAATGATAATGATATAGATGATGCTTATTGTTTTTATAATAACGACAATACAACTGATTACGGTGCATTATATACTTATTCTGCTGCTATTGGCGATAATTGGGATAGAGATAATGTAGAAAATCAAGGTGTATGTCCCGATGGTTGGCATTTACCAACCGAAGCGGATTGGACTACACTTATTGACTATCTTGGTGGAGAAAGTATAGCAGGAGGAAAAATGAAAGAAATAGGAACAACACATTGGAATAATCCAAATACAGGTGCTGACAACAGTTCAGGATTTTCTGCTCTTTCTACTGGCGATCGTCGCGATTACGATGGTGTATTCTACGCTTTAGGTAATAACGGATACTGGTGGAGTGCAACTAATTATAGTAGTAACAATGCATATGGCTGTTATATACTTTACAATAACACAACAACTTTTCATAACAACTTCTATAAATCAAATGGTTTCTCTATACGTTGTGTTAAGGATTAATTATAAAAAATAATATTAATTTAAAACAGTAGTCAGTAAGAGAAATTTTATTACTGACTACTGTTTTACATATTTATGCAAAAAATCCACCCCCCAACCCCTGTTAATATAAATTGTAAAAATTGTTTATTCTTTCTAAAAAAATATGAAAACTAAATTTGCTTTATATAAAACAATATTGCTTATCTAAATATTATATAAAACCAAAAAACTTAGCATAAATTATATAGTGATAAACAAACAAAGTATTAACTATTAAAAAATATAATTATTAAAAATACTTACTATTAACATATACTATTAACCGATGTTAATAAAGAATTTAATCATCTAAAGAATACAATCTTAACACAATTTTATATGTTAATTAAATGTTATCAATTTTTAATATCTAACATAAACAAATAAGTTTCTATATTTTTATTTACACAATTAACCGACTATTATAATTAGTATATTTTTTTAAAAATTTATATAAAATAATTATTATATAGAATTGTTAATATTGTTAAAAACGAATTGCTAAAATTTAAATTTAAATTAATAAAAAAAATTACTTTTACAAAGTATAAATCAAAACTAATATATTATGAATAAAATAGCTTTAATAACAGGTGCATCTTCTGGAATAGGTAAGGCAATTGCTTATAAATTAGCAGAAATTAATTTTGATGTAATAATAACAGGTAGGCGAGGAAATTTATTAGATAGTATAGAAAAAGACATAAAACAAAAATACGGAGTTCAGGCAATAAGTTTAAGTTTTGATATACGCGATAGATCTCAATGCGAGCGAGCAATAGAAAAATTGCCTCAAGAATGGAGAAATATTGATGTTTTAGTTAATAATGCAGGTTTAGCTGCTGGTTTAAGTAAAATACAAGAAGGAAATTTTGAGCATTGGGATATGATGATTGATACTAATGTAAAAGGTTTATTAAATATAACTAAATTGATATCTCCGATATTTGTAAATAAGAACGAAGGTCATATAATAAATATTGGCTCTATAGCGGGCAAAGAGGTTTATCCTAACGGAAATGTATATTGTGCAACAAAACACGCTGTAGATGCTCTTACAAAGGCTATGCGTATTGATATGGTAGAACATAATGTTAAGGTAACAGCAATTAATCCTGGAATGGTAGAAACAGAGTTTTCTATTGTTCGTTTCGATGGCGATAAAGAAAAAGCAAAATCAGTTTACGAAGGAATAGTTCCGCTTTATGCTGATGATATTGCCGAGGCGGTTGTTTTTGCGGTAACCAGACCAAAACATGTTAATATTAACGATATGTTGATAATGCCAACAATACAAGCAAGTGCAACTGTAGTTAATAGAAATTAAAATATGATAAAAACAAAGTTATTTTTCTTGTTTATTTTTATATTATTTTTTAATGTAAGTATTTCTTTTTCAAGTAATTCTGTATATAATAATAATACATTAAAAGCACGTGAATTAATTTATGATTTTAAATTTAGCCAAGCCGAAAAACTATTAGAAAAAGATGAAACACCTATTTCTTTTTATTTAAACACCTATTCTATTTTTATTCAGAATTTATTGATATCTGGAGAAGAAAACCAAGAATTATTTAACAATAGCTTCGATAAAACAGTAAATATTATTGATGATTTAGATGATAATGATAAAAATAAAAAGCTTCTATTATCAGAAATATATTTGCAATCGGCAATAATAAAATTAATGAATAAAGATTTTATTTCAGGCTCTATTCATTTTGTAAAATCTTATGGATTTTTAGAAGATCAAATTATAAAATTTCCTAATTATAAAGAAAATAAAAAACTTAGCGGATTATATAAAATTATTGCAGGAATAACCCCTGATAAAGGAAAAAAGTTTTTAAAAATGATTGGTTTAGAGGGAGATATTATTAGTGGATATAAAGAATTAAATCAATATTTAATTTACACACAGCAAAAACAAAATATTTATATTGAAGCTTATTCGCTTAATTTATTGATACATACATTTTTAAAAGAAAATTTAGATAATGAGATTTTTAAATTTCATTTAGTAAATAAAGAAAAAAATTCAGTTAATTCAACGGTTTTATTTTCTAATATTTTAAAAAATTACAAGTTTGGCGAAAGCAAAGATTTGCAAAAAAATATTATACTTATAAAAGAAAAAATAGATAAGAAAATTCCAATTTTATATTATTTTTTGGGTGTTAGTTTAACGACCGATAGTAAAGAAAAGGCAAAAAATAATTTATTGCGCTTTATTTCAACAAATAAAAATCAAAACTTTATTAAAGCATCATACTGGCAAATGGCTAGAATAGCTGTATTAAGTAATGATAATGAAGAATTTGAAAAATACAAAGAATTAACAAAAACAGAAGGCGGAACATTTACTGCTGCCGATAAACAAGCATTAAATGAAGCAGAAGAAACATCAAAACCAAATAAAATTTTATTAAAAGCAAGGTTATTATTCGATGTAAAAAAATATGACGAAGCATATAATTTATTAAAAGAAAACCCAAATAATTATAAATCAAACGAAGAAAAAGCAGAATATTTATATCGCTTGGGTAGAATAGAATATATGCGAGAAAACTATAAGAATGCAAAAATGTATTTTGCTAAGGTTTTAAAAAATTATAGTAGCACAGAAAAATATTTTATTCCATATTCTGCATTAGAATTAGCTTATATTTATCAAAAAGAAAAAAATATAGAAAAACAAAAGTATTATTTTAAAAAAGCACTTGAATTAAATAAGTCAGAATATCAAAATAGTATTAAACAAAAAGCAAATTCGGGTTTAAAACAACTATAGTAATCAATAGCTTGCAATTTTTATTATTTTAATAATCAAATAGATACATAAAAAATTTGTTCTGATGTATATAACAGTACAAGCTTAATTTTATTATTCTTTGTAATGCATGTACTTTAGCTGTGAGAAAAATAAATAAACTATAATAATTCCTTAACAAGCTTAACTAAAATATTGAAGTTTTCTCATGGCGCAGTTAGAATTGTCCGTACCCAATACGGACTTTTCTTTTATATAGAATTTTAATTTCTTATGCTTGTTGTTATCTAAAATCTATTCTTTGTACCAATCAGAATACATTAAGTAGTTTTTAGCAATTTTTTGTATCATTTCTTTTGATTGCTCTGGTTCAATATCTTTAATTTTTTTAGCAGGAACACCTGCATAAATACTGTTTGGTTCAACAATAGTTTTAGACAAAACCAAAGAACCAGCAGCGATAATAGAATTTTCTCCAATAACAGCATCATCTAGTAGGGTAGAACCCATTCCAATTAGTACATTATTTTCAATTTTTGTTCCGTGTATTGTTACATTATGTCCTACCGAAACATTATCGCCAATTTCTATTGTAGATTTCTGATAAAGAGTGTGCAAAACAGATCCATCTTGAATATTAACTCTATTGCCTATTTTAATTGAGTTTACATCGCCACGTATAACAGTAGAAAACCAAATACTGCAATCATCACCAATAATAACATCGCCAATAACAACGCTATTTTCGGCCAAATAACAATTCTTACCAAATTTTGGAGCAAAACCTCTTACAGATTTAATTAAAGCCATTACAAGTCTAATTTCTTAATAATTTCGGGTAATTTTCTGATAGCAGCCATTTCTCTCCATTTTTTGCGTACATCTTCGGCAGGAGCACCAAAATATACTTTTCCGCCACCTTCTAAAGATTTATCAACTGCCGAAGTAGCCAAAATTGTAGCTCCTTCTTTTATTACAAGATCTTTGTTTACAGCTACACGAGCCCAAATAAGAACATTATCTTCTATAACAGTAACACCTGCAATAGCGCAAAAAGCACCAATTAAACAATGTTTACCAATATGAGTATCATGGCCTACTTGTACATGATTATCGAATTTTGTTCCTTCGCCAATAATTGTATCGCCAGAAACACCACGGTCTATAGTGCAAACAGCACCAATTTCTACTTTGTCTTTTAAAATAACATTTCCGCAAGTGTGCATTTTATGCCAACCATCTTCCCGCTTCTGAAAATAATACGCATCGCCACCAATAACAGAATTTGCATGAATTATAACATCATCACCAATAATTACATTGTCGTATATACTTACATTTGAATGGATTAAACAATTTTTACCGATTGTTACATTGTTTCCTATAAATGCACCTGGTTGTATTACAGTACCTTCACCAATTTTTGCTGTTTCATTAATTGTGGCTGTTGCTGCTACAAATGGATTAAAATGATTTGTTATTTTATTGTATGCTTTAAAAGGATCATCGGTAAACAAAAGAGCTTTTCCTTCTGGAGCATCTACTTGTTTATTAATGATAATTATTGTTGCCTTTGAATTAAGAGCTTTATCGTAGTATTTAGGGTGATCTACAAAAGTAATATCGCCATTTTCTACCATATGAATTTCGTTAATTCCTAAAACAGGAATATCATTTTTGCCAATAATTTCAACATTAACAATTTTTGATATTTCTTGTAGTGTGTGTGCTTTTGAAAATTTCATTTCTATATATTTTATAAAACAAAAAATGCCCCTAAGGGCACTTATTTATTTAAGTTATTTTACTCTTTCAGAATAAGAGGTATCTCTTGTATCAACTTTAATTTTATCTCCGGTTTCAACAAAAAGAGGCACCATAATTTCTAAACCTGTATCGAGTGTGGCTTTTTTCAAAGCTGTTGACGATGAAGTATCTCCTTTAAGACCCGGTTCAGAATATGTAACTTCCATTTCAACAAATGGAGGTAAATCTACTTGTAAAACTTGTTCTTCTTCTGCATGAAAAACAATTTCTACATTCATTCCTTCTTTTAAAAGCAATGGATTGTCAATAAGTTTATCGCTAATATTTACTTGTTCGAAAGTTTCGTTGTGCATAAAAACGAAATCATCGCCATCTTTATATAAATATTGATGTGGTCTTCTTTCAATTCTAACAGTATTTACTTTAAAACCTGAAGTAAAAGTATTATCAATAACTTTACCTGTTTCTAGGTTTTTAAGTTTTGTTCTAACAAACGCAGGACCTTTACCAGGTTTAACATGCTGAAACGAAACTATAGAGTATAATCCGTTTTTAAATTCTATACACAATCCATTTTTAAAATCTGCTGTTGAAGCCATAAATCTTATTTTATTATTAAGTAGCAAATATACATTAATTTTTTTATTTTATATTTATTTAAAGTGTGTTCTGTATAATATTTAGTTAATGAAAAAATAATGTTATTCTTAATATTATTAGAGTTAATATTCTAAGATATTTTTAAAATTTATGCTGTTAAACATACAAATAATTATATTAACTATGATTTTATCCCCCATTCGGGGGATTTATTAAATAAAAAATAATATTACATTTGTAAATTATGAAAAACCGAAAAGTTATAATATTAGATGATCATACTCTTTTTTTAAAAGGCATGGATTTAATACTTAGGGAATCCTGCGATAATTGTGATGTTTATGCATATCAATCAATAAAAAAAATAAAAGAAGATAAATTAAATTTTAATGAATTTAGTTTATTAATAAGTGATATAGAATTACCAGGAGAAGATGCTTTTGAATTATTTACATCCTTAAAAAATGATTATCCAGAATTACCTATTTTAGTTGTTTCGATGCATAAAAAGCATTCTGTAATAAAAAAATGTAAAGCATTAAATATAGAAGGTTATTTGCTTAAAGATGAAGATGAACAATTAACCATAGCTATAGAAAAAATAATTAATGGTGAGGAGTATTATTCTAAAACTGTAACAGATTTTTGTAAACAAACAAAGAAAACATTAAATGTATTATCACTTCGTGAAGAAGAAATTATAAAATTAATTGTAAAAGGTTTGTCTAATAACGAGATAGGTGAGAAGCTTTTTTTATCTACTGAAACAATAAAAACTCATAAAAAGAATATTCGATTAAAATTAGATGTATACAATAATCGAGAAATAATTGAATATGCTAAAAAGAATTTCTTATAATGAAAATTATATAGTTACATTTTTGGTTTTAATATCAGTATTATCATATTCTGCTGATACAAATAAAGTTATAATAATTAGTGATATCCAAACCCCATTAAATTTAAATGAATATACTTATGGTTATGTAACAACAGATACAAATTCAAATATCAATAATGTTTTAAAAAAAGAGTTTAAATATCTTCCTACAGGAATAAATGCCGGAGTAAGCGAAAATGTATTATGGGCAAAATATTTTATAAATAATCCATCAAATACAACAAAAGAATTGTATATCTATTTTCCTTATAATCATATTAATAAAATAAATATTTATTCAATTTACGATGATAAAATAAAACATATTAAAGATGCAGGAACTTATTATAGTTATAAAGAAAAAGATATTGAAAGTAGAGGTTATCCAATATTATTAAATCTAAAACCTGGAGAAACAACGATTGTTATTAAGGTGGAGCATTTGTACTTACCACTAAAAGGAATAACATATTTATTAAGCGAAAAAGAGCTTAGGCAAACAGTTAACAAAGGCGAATCAGCAATTTGGCTTTGGCGAGGTGTTTTCTTTTTTGCTTTATTTATAACTTTAGTTTTATTTATTGCAATTAGAGAAAAATCATTTTTGTATTATTTCTTATTAAACTTGGGAGTATTAATATTTTTTGCGTCAGAGATTGGTGGATTTTTTATGTTTTTTGATACTGATAAATTAGATAATATTATTGATATTAAACAGTTTGGAAATATAATTATTTTAATATTTTTTCCTTTGTTTATTAACGAAATGACCCCAATAAAATCACTTTTACCAAAATTGTGGAAAGTGATGTTTATTGCAATATTTATTACTCCTGTTTTATGGTTATTGTGTATTATACCATCATTAAAATATACATATTTAATGTTTTATACAACACATTATTTTATTGCAATTTCGGGTATAGTTTTTCTTTTACAATTGTATTTTTTATTTGTTGCCTACAGACATAAAATGAAAAATGCATTAATAATGTTTGTTGCTTATAGTTTTTATGTTTCAGCAGTTTTCACTAATGTAATTTTACCCGATTTAGGAGTAGTAGAAAATAGTTTAGAGGTTTATAATTCTTTTGTTTATGGTTCTCTCTTCGAGATAATAATTTTTATGTCAATTTTAGGAAGAGAAACTTTGTCTATATACAAGCAACGCTCGGCCTTGCTCGAAAGACAAAAAAATCATCAAGCAGAAATAATACGTGCAATTGTAGAAAGTCAAGAAAAAGAAAGAAACAAAGTAGGTAGAGAATTGCACGATATGATTGGTGGAAATATTTCGGTAATAAAACAACAAGTTGATAAGAACAATAAATCCTTAATAAGTATAATAAATCGCACAATAGATTCTGTTCGTAATTTAAGTCATGGTTTGGTAACACCTCTAATAAAAGATGATGAGTTTGTAGATGAAATACATGAACTTTGTGTATTATCCTCAAATTTAGATATAAAAATACAATCACATTTTCATAACTGGACAAAAATAGACGATACTAAAAAAGCCACACATTTATACAGAATAGTGCAAGAATTATTACAAAATGCAGTAAAACATAGTAAAGCTAAAAATGTTTTGATACAATTTATTGTGAATAAAGAAAAGGAATTAACAATAATGTATGAAGATGATGGCATTGGATTCGACCATAATAAAGCATATAAAAATAATGGTTTAGGATTGATAAATATTGAAAATAGAATAAAACTAATAGAAGCTTCAATAATTTATGATACAAAGCAAGGAGGAAAAGGAACAACTATAATTATTAACCTATCTGTATAAAAACAATAAAGGATAAAAATATATCTTAGTCAAATTAATTAATTTTTTCTTCATTAATCATTATAATACAACTCTAAAACATTTAGTTTAGTTGCCCTATTAATATTTGCATTATAAAAAGGAAAATACAAAATATAGTTTTATTATTTTTTATTACATTTCAATCATTTTCTAATGATATAAAAGTAATTGATATAAGTAATAGTACTAGCATTATTGATTTAACAGAATATACTTATATTTATTCTACAAAAGACACAAGTTTAAAAATAGGAGAAATATGTACAAAGGAATTTGTATATGCACCAAAAGGATTAAGAGGAATTAATGATAATTCAATTCATTGGGAACGCTTTGTATTCAATAATACCACAAATGAAGAAAAAGAATTTTATATATATTTTCCTTATAGTGTTACTAATAAGATAATTGCATATTCTAAAAATAAAGATGATATAAAACGCTTAATATCAACAGGTTTATATTATGGAAATAAAAATAAAGATTATGATGCAACAGGATATCCTATTTTAGTAAAACTATATCCCGGAGAAAATGTTATTTATATTAAGATAGACCATATTTTTCAAGGTTTAAGAACAGCATCTTACCTTTTACAAGAAAATAAATTAAAAACAACAGTTAAAAATACAGAACAAATTATTTGGTTTTGGAAAGGTTTTTATTTGTTTGCACTTTTAATATCAATAGTTATTTTTGCTGTAACTAGAATTAAAATGTTTCTTTATTATTTCTTGTTAAACTTAGGTGTTGGTATATTTTTTCTAGGCGAAATAGGCGAAATATCTCATTTTTTAAATATAACACCTCCTAATATAACAGGTAATATTAAACAAACAGGAACATTAATCATATTTATTTTTCTTCCATTATTGATAAATCAGATTATCCCTATATCTAAATTAAAACCAAAAATGTGGAAATACATGTTTTTTACAACATTTGTATTGTCAATAACATGGTTAGGATGTTTGGTACCTTATATGCAAACAACTTATTTCTTATATTTTACAACCTATTTTTATAATGTATACTCTATAATATTTCTAATTCTTCAGTTATATTTTATTTTTGAAGCTTATAGAACAAAAATTAGAAATGCAAGAACACTTTTTATAGGATATTCAATTTACATATTTTTTTCACTTATTTATATAATCTTACCAAATTTAGGTCTATTAAAGAACACAATTGATGTATATAATCTTTTTATTTATGGCTCTATGATAGAGACACTTATGTTTATGAGTTTAATAGGAAAAGAAATGCTTCATATTTATAAACAGCGAGCTTTGTTACTCGAAAAACAAAAAAATCATCAAACAGAAATAATTCATGCAATTGTAGAAAGCCAAGAAAAAGAACGAAATAAAGTAGGGCGCGAATTACACGATATGATTGGCGGAAATATTTCGGTAATAAAACAACAAGTTGATAAAAATAATCAATCTTTAATAAGTGTTATAGATCGCACAATAGATGCTGTGCGTAATTTAAGCCGCGGACTTGTAACACCACTTATAAAAGATGATGAATTTATTGATGAGATAAATGAACTTTGTATTTTATCATCAAATTTGAATATAAAAGTAGAATCTCATTTTCATAATTGGACAAAAATAGATAATGCACAAAAAGCAACACATATATACAGAATAGTACAAGAATTATTGCAAAATGCAGTAAAACATAGTCAAGCCAAAAACGTATTAATACAATTTATTGTAAACAAAAAAAATGGCTTAACAATAATGTACGAAGATGATGGTATTGGTTTCGATTACGAAAAAGCATATAAAGACAATGGTTTGGGTCTAATAAATATAGAAAATAGAATAAAACTTATAGATGCTTCAATAATTTACGATACAAAACAAGACAGAAAGGGTACTACTGTGATTATTAGTGTTAATTTATAATATAAATTTTTTATCTAATAAGCTTAAACTCACCAAATTTTCCAAGTTTGATAATTTTTGAAGGTTTAGATTTAGTAGTATCATCTTGGCGATATTCCACAACATAATCCACAGCCGAAATAATTTCTTCCGATATTTCATCGAAAATTGCAGGTGCTGGGTTTCCACTTATATTTGCCGAAGTAGAAACAATTGGCATTTTAAATTGCTGCACAAGTTTTTGAGAAAAATCTTCCTTTGTTACTCTAAAACCAACCGAGCCATCTATAGCAATAAGATTTTCCGCCAAATTTTTTACATCATCAAGAATAACAGTAAGTGGTTCTGTTGCTAAATCAAATAAATCATAAGCATTATCACTAAGTTCATCAATATAAAACTGTATCATCTCTGGGCGGCTAACTAAAACAAGCATAGATTTACTATCAGAGCGTTGTTTTATTTTGTAAATTCGTTCAACAGCTTCTTTGTTAGAAGCATCGCAACCTAAACCCCAAATTGTATCGGTAGGATAAAGAATTATTCCACCTTCGCGTAGAACTGTTATGGCTTTTTTAATGTCTTCGTGCATCTACTTTGTTTTATCAATTTTTTTTATTGTAAAGCCGGTAAATCCAAATATTATTGAAATAACAGGACTAATATAATTGAAAAAAGCAAAAGGTAAATATGCAGTAGTAGCAACACCAAGAGTTCCTGACATATAAGCTCCACAAGTATTCCATGGAATAAGTGCTGATGTTAATGTTCCAGAATCTTCGAGTGCTCGAGAAAGGTTTTCTGCTGCAAGATTGCGTTTTTCATATTCTAAACGAAACATTCTGCCTGGCAAAACTATTGCCATATACTGATCTGAAGCAACAACATTTGTAGCAATTCCTGTAAAAATTGTTGTGGCAATTAGAGAGCCAGTACCTCTTACAAGTTTTAATAATGCAAGTAATAATCTATTTAATAAACCAGTTTCTTCCATTACACCCCCAAACATAAGAGCCGACAGAATTAGCCAAATTACTTCTAGCATGGAGTTCATTCCTCCTCGATTTACAAGTTCGTCAATGGTTGCAGAACCTGTAGAAGTTTCAAATCCGGTGTACATTGATTTCCAAACACCTGCTAACATTTGCATTGGTGCTGATAATTCAGGTCTATTAATAAATTGTGCAACTTGTTCTTGTTGAAAAATAACAGCAAATATTCCTCCTGCAACTGCTCCTGCAAGAATTGTAGGGAAAGGTCTAGCTTTTAAAACAGCTAAAACAATTACTACTAAAATAGGTATTAATAACCATAAGCTTGTATTAAAACTATTTTCAATATCTAACAAAGTCTGTTGTTTTATACTTAAATCGCCTGCTGCTGTTGCATTTAATCCCAAAAATGTAAAAATAACTAATGTAATTATTATTGCAGGAATTGTTGTCCATATCATATGTTTTATATGTGCGTAAAGATTAGATCCTGCAACCGCTGGTGCAAGATTTGTAGTATCAGATAAAGGAGAAAGTTTATCGCCAAAATAAGCACCTGAAATGATTGCTCCGGCTGTCATTGGCATAGACATTCCCATTCCATGAGCAATCCCTATTAAACCAACTCCAATTGTTCCTACGGTTGTCCAAGAGCTACCAATACTTGCCGATATTATTGCCGTTACAATTACAACAGTTGGAAAAAATATATTAGGATTAAGAATTTTTAAACCATAATAAATCATTGTCGTAACAGTACCAGACATTACCCAAGTTCCTATTAATGCACCAACGGCTAATAAAATAAATATTGCAGGTAATGCTTGATTTATACTTTTTGCAACTCCGCTGCTCATTTCTTCCCAAGTATATTTGTTTTTTAAACCAATAAATGCAGCTATTAAACTACTGAATGTTAGTGCAATTTGGTTTGGTCCCCAAGATGCATCATCACCAAAAAGATATACTGCTAAAGATAACATTCCAACTAAAAATCCCATTGGAATTAATGCATCAATAATTGTCGGTTTTCTTTTTTCTGTTGTTTTCTTTTCTTCCATAACAATTTTTTTTATTTACAATTATAGTGATAAATCTTATATAAAAAAACAGTTTTTAGTTAATGTCACAATTAGTCACGAACTAAATTAACATTTTATTTACATTAATTTTCATAGCACAATCGAAGTGTCCTTCGGGGCAAGCTTTTTTACCATGCAAACCGCAGGGTCTGCAATCTAATACTGTTTCTATTTCAATAACTTTACTGTTATCAGATAAAGGTTCAAAACCAAAATCGGTTATTGTGGAGCAAAAAACAGCAGTTGTTGGTGCATTTACTGCCGAAGCCAAATGCATTGGTGCAGAATCGTTTACATAGTTCATTTTTGCGTGTTTCATCAGTTCTGCTGAATCTAAAAACGAAAGTTTTCCTGCTAAATTTAGTATGTTTTTATTTTCAGATTTTGATATTATTTCATCGCACAATTTTTCATCGGATGGTGCACCAATTAAAATTATTTTTTTGTTGCTAAGCTTGTTTATTAACTCTATCCATTTACTTTTATGAAATTGTTTTGTGTACCAAACCGAAGCAGGTGCAATTGTAACAAATTCATCAGTAATAAGTTCCGAAATATTTTTATAGTTTTGCTCAGTAGGGTAAAGCTTTGGTTTAAAATAAACTATATCGCCATAATCGGCTAATAGTTGAAGATTTCTTTCGGTTTCGTGTTTTCCTTCATCGAAAAAAACTTTGTATTTATTGTCGTAGCAAAAAGAAAATGGGTTTTGTTCAAAGCCAACTTTTTGTTTAGCTTTCGATAACCAAGTTAAAAAACCTGTTGAGGCAAATCGCTGAATATTAATAACTAAATCGTATTCTTGTTTTCTAATTTGTCCTATTAGCTTAAAAAGATTTTTGTATTTGCTATTTTTTTTATCCCAAATTAATACATTGTTTAGTTTTGGGTGGTTTTCTAAAAGCGTTTCGTTACCTTTTCTTAGCAAAAAATCAATTTCGGCATCTTTATAATAATCGTGTAATTTTTCTATTAAAGGTGTTGCAAGAATAACATCTCCAATAAATGCAGTTTGTATGATAAGGAATTTTTTCAATTACAATCTATTTAAACCTTTTTTGCTTAGTTCGTGTTCAGGGTTTAATTTTAAAGCTTTTTCGAAATATACTTTAGCTTTTATTTTGTCACCCAATTTCTCGTAAGAACGCCCAATATTATAGTAAATATCAGAATTATTTGGTTCGTAATTTCTTGCTAAATTAAAATATTTAATTGCTTCTTTATAATTATCTTGATAAACTAAATTTATGTATCCAATATTGTAATACGAACGAGAATATGTAGAATCTATATTATCAATAATATAATTATATTCTGATATTGCATCATCAAATCTTTTTTGTTCTTGATAAAAATACCCTAAACCATAATGGGATTCAATACTTTGTGTATTAATACTTTGTGCAATTTTAAAATAAGATATAGCTAATGTATCATTTTGTCCCGAAGCCAATACGCCAAGCAATTGATATCCATCATAAAAGTCGGGATTCATAGCAACTGAATTCAACAATTCTCTAATAGCTTTAGAAGTATCAGCCATATCTAAATAACACATAGATTTTACAAAATATGGAGTATAAAGATTAGGATTAATTTTTATTGCTTTATTAGAATATTCAAATGATTTTGTAATTTCACCAACAAATAAATGTAGTTTTGCCAAACGTATTAAAGTTTCAGTATTTTCTGGTTCAAGTGCAATACTTTTATCGAGAAAATCTTTTGTTGGCTTAGAGTTTCCTGCTATTAACCAATAATCTGAAATTAAATTTAAATATTCTGTGTTAGTAGTATCTAACAAAATAGCAGCCTCTAAATCAGAAATAGCATCGCTTACATTGTTTACTTCCATTAATGCAATAGCTCGTTCTTTATAAAGTTCAGGATTTTTAGAATCTTTAATTATTTCTTTAGTTAAATCAGCAACTTTACCCGTGTCGGAACTGAATTTTGTTATTTGTGCATCGTCAATTTTGATTTCTGTTTCGTTTTGGCACGAAACAAAAAATGACAAAGCAGTGATAATAAGAAACAGATATCTTAACATATAATTATTAGTTTAAAAGTTAAGGCGAACATTTTGTTCGCCTTACAATTAATAATTTTCTTCTCTAATTTGCATATACGATTTTGGGTGCAAACATGCAGGACAAGTTTCTAATGCTTTTTCTGATTCGTAAACATAACCACAGTTTAAGCATTTCCACCAAACTTTACCATCTTTCATAAACACTTTATCTTCAGATATATTCTGTAATAATTTAAGATAAATACGTTCGTGTTCTGCTTCTACTTTTGCAATCATTTTGTATGCAACAGCAATTTCTTTAAAACCTTCTTCTTCTGCAATTTTTGCAAATTCAGGATATAAATCTGTCCATTCTTCGTTTTCGCCTTCGGCAGCAGCTTTTAGGTTTTCTTTTGTTGTACCGATTACTCCTGCAGGATAAGAAGCTGTAATTACAACTTCGCCTCCTTCTAAGAACTTAAAAAAGCGTTTTGCATGTTCTTTTTCTTGGCTTGCTGTTTCTTGAAAAATACGTGAAATTTGCTCATATCCTTCTTTTTTAGCTTGTTTTGCAAAAAACTCATAACGATTTTTTGCTTGCGATTCTCCAGCAAAAGATTTTAATAAATTTTGCTCTGTTTTGGTTCCTTTTATTGATTTACTCATAATATTTTAATCTTTTTTTTCTTCTTCTACATTATTTCCTGCAATAGCGTCTTTAATTTTATTTTCTAATTCTTCGGCTAATTCAGGATTATCGTTAATTAAATTTTTAACAGCATCGCGACCTTGGCCAAGTTTTGTTTCGCCATAGCTAAACCATGATCCAGCTTTTTTAATTATCTCATAATCAACAGCCATATCGATAATTTCTCCTACTTTAGAAATTCCTTCGCCATACATAATATCGAATTCTGCTTTGCGGAAAGGTGGAGCAACTTTGTTTTTAACAACTTTAACTCTTGTTTTGTTTCCAACTACATCTTCGCCATTTTTAATTTGTCCTATTCTGCGAATATCAAGGCGAACAGAAGCATAAAATTTAAGGGCATTACCACCAGTAGTTGTTTCAGGGTTACCAAACATTACTCCAATTTTTTCACGTAATTGATTGATAAATATACAAGTAGTATTTGTTTTGCTAATTGTAGCAGTTAATTTTCTGAGTGCTTGCGACATTAAACGAGCTTGTAAACCCATTCTTGAGTCTCCCATATCACCTTCGATTTCGGCTTTTGGAGTAAGTGCCGCAACAGAGTCAATAACTAAAATATCAATAGCACCAGAACGAATTAAATGATCTGTAATTTCAAGAGCTTGCTCACCGTTATCAGGTTGTGAGATAAATAAGTTCTCGATATCTACGCCAAGATTTTCTGCATAAAAACGATCAAAAGCGTGCTCTGCATCAACAATTGCAGCAATACCACCTTGCTTTTGTGCTTCGGCTATTGCGTGAATTGCCAAGGTTGTTTTTCCTGATGATTCTGGTCCGTAAATTTCAATAACTCTACCGCGAGGTAAACCTCCTACACCTAAAGCTAAATCTAATCCTAAAGATCCTGTCGAAATTGTAGGAATATCAATAACTTTAGTATCACCTAATTTCATTATTGTTCCTTTTCCATATTCTTTATCTATCTTGCTTAGAGTTGCTTCTAAGACTTTCATTTTTTCTTTATTTACCTCTGCCATAATTCAATTATTTTAATTCTAATTCACTAAATATTTGTTCGCTGTGTTGCTTTGTTTTTACTTTTTTAATTACTTTTTCTACTATGCCTTTTTCATCTATCAAAAATGTAGTTCGCATTACTCCCATATAGGTTCTACCATACATTTTTTTCTCACCCCAAACATCGTATTTTTGTAGTATTTCTTTTTCGGTATCTGCAATTAGGTTAAATGGCAAATCAAATTTTTCAATAAATTTTTGATGTGCTTTTTCAGTATCTGGGCTTACCCCAATTATCTCGTAGCCAAGATTTAAAAATTCATCGTAATTATCTCGTAAGTTACATGCCTCGGCATTGCAACCTGCTGTGTTATCTTTAGGATAAAAATATAGAACAAGTTTTTTGCCTTTAAAATCGCTAAGTTTTATCTTTTCTCCGTTTTGGTTAATTCCTTCAAAATCAGGTGCTTTTTTGCCTTCTTCAATCATAATAAAAATCCTTTGCACAAAGATAATT
>Ga0256827_10000939_pt1 | contig 18358 bp, 20 predicted proteins | sample CV84metaG_FD_185977 | JGI IMG/M metagenome (GOLD analysis project Ga0256827, IMG submission 185977) | Hydrothermal vent microbial communities from East Pacific Rise, Pacific Ocean - CV84 | ecosystem: Environmental > Aquatic > Marine > Hydrothermal vents | place: Pacific Ocean: East Pacific Rise... | reverse complement strand
CGATTTAGAGACCAACAAAGATGCCGACCGACTAAAAGCAAAAGGGATAGAGGCTGTTCAGATTCAGACAGGTTCAGCGTGTCATTTAGATGCGTTTATGGTGCATAAGGGGCTACACAATATATCGCTTGATAAGATAGATGTATGCTTTGTAGAAAACGTTGGAAATTTGGTATGTCCTGCAAGTTATGATGTTGGAACACACCTCAATATTGTGCTTGTCTCTGTGCCAGAGGGCGAAGATAAGATAGCCAAGTACCCTGTAATGTTCCGTCATGCTGATTTGGTTCTTATTACAAAAACCGATTTACTTCCTCACTTTAAATATGATGTAGAGCAAGAGAAAGCCGAAGCGAGACGAATTAAACCCAATGTTGATATTTTAGAGGTCAATATTAATGATATAGATTCGGTTAAAGCTGTGGCTGATTGGATTGAATTTAAACGAAAGATGAGACGGTAATATGTGTCTATCTATTCCAAGTAAAGTGGTCAAAATCTCAGAAGACAAAACAATGTGTACAGTTGATACCATGGGCGTTCAACGAGATGCAAACCTTATGATGATGGGCGAAGATGATATTAAAATAGGCGATTATGTTCTGCTTCATATCGGTTTTGTAATGAATAAAATTGATGAAGAGGAGGCGTTGGCTTCAATTGAAACCTATCGTGAGATATTGGAGCTAATGGATGAAGAGGAACGCCGACAAGCCATTTTAGATGATGATAATTGTGAAAATAGGGGGAATGTGTAGGGTTTTTTCCCATGAAAACACCGTCAATAGATGCCGATATGGTTTTGATGGTGTTGTGAGGCACAACACCCTACAAATGTAATATGAAAAAATTAGAATTAAAAAACCTATACGATAATTTCAGAGATGGAAAAACCATTCAAGCTTATGCTAAAATCATCGCCGAAGATGCCAAAAAACTAAAAAAGCCCATAAATATTATGGAGGTGTGTGGAGGGCATACCCATACCATTATGAAGTTCGGTCTGCCTCAACTGCTTCCAGAGAATGTAAACTTTATTCATGGACCAGGTTGCCCCGTCTGTATTATGCCAAAAGAGCGAATCGACCACGCCTATGTTTTGGCTATGCATAGTGATGTAATTTTGGTAACCCTTGGAGATATGATAAAAGTACCAGGAAGCAATGGAAGTTTGCAACAAGCACGAGCAAAAGGTGCAGATGTGCGTTTTGTTTACTCTCCCATGGAGTGCATTAAGATAGCCAAAGAGAACCCCACTAAAAAAGTTATCTTTTTTGCTATTGGCTTTGAGACAACCACCCCCATGACAGCTGTTTTAATTGATCAAGTGATTAAACTAAAAATCCCAAATATTCTCTTTCATATTAATCATGTAACTGTGCCAGAGGTTATGGTAGAGCTAATAGATAGCAGAGATGTTCATGTGGATAGCTACAATAATCAAATAGACGCATTTTTAGGACCTAGCCACGTTTCGGTTATTAGTGGCTCTAAAATTTATGATAAATTCCCAACAGAGTATAAACGACCAGTAGTAGTAACAGGTTTTGAGCCAGTAGATGCAATGCAGGGAATCAGCATGATAGTTAAGCAGTTTATAGAGGATAGATGTGAAGTAGAGATTCAATATAAACGGGTTGTAAGTCATGATGGAAACTTAAAAGCTCAAGCCTTAATAGAGCAATATTTTGAAAAGATAAGCCTATTTAGATGGCGAGGACTTGGAAATGTTCCTGATAGTGGACTAAAACTAAAAGATGAATTTGCTAAATATAATGCAGAAGTTGTCTATAGAGATATTTTACCAATAGCCGAAATAGAAGACCATAAACTTTGTATCTGTGGAGATATTTTACGAGGAATGGCAAAGCCCCCTGAGTGTACTATTTTTGGAACGGCTTGTAAGCCTAATAGCCCTATTGGGTCGTGTATGGTTAGCTCGGAGGGAGCTTGTTCAGCATACTATAAATATGGAAACCTATTGTAGGGGGCGATTGCTATCGCACCAATTACAACGGCATAAAAATTTATATTAATAGTAATTCAAAATATATAGGTGGTGCGATAGCAATCGCCCCCTACGGAGAAACAATGACAAAAAACATAACCCTAGCCCACGGAAATGGTGGCGAAGAGAACAACGAATTAATATCAAAAATTTTCTATAAACAGTTTAAAAATGAGATTTTAGAGAAGAGTGAAGATTCTGCTATTTTAGAACTCAATGGAAAAACAGCCATGAGTACAGACAGTTTTACGGTAAGTCCTCTCTTTTTTAGTGGTGGAGATATTGGAAAACTTGCCATCTGTGGAACATGTAATGATTTAGCCATGATGGGAGCAAAACCTAAATATCTAACTTGTAGTGTTATTATAGAAGAGGGATTTTCTACTAGAGAACTTGAAAAAATTGTACGAAGTATGAAAAAAGAGCTAGAGATTAATGGGGCTATAGTTGTTAGTGGAGATACAAAAGTAGTTCCAAAAGGTGCAGTTGATAAGCTTTTTATCAATACAACAGGTATTGGAGAGGTAGAGTACAAAGGGATAAGCTCACATAATTTAAAAGAGGGAATGAGTGTCTTAGTAAGCCGAGATATAGGAAGCCACGGAGCAACCATCTTTTCAGCTAGAGAGGGAATTGAGCTAGAGAGTGATTTAAAAACAGATTGTGCCTCACTCTATCCACAAATAAAAGCTCTGATAGATGCCAATATAGAGATAGTCGCCATGCGTGATGCAACCCGTGGAGGGGTTTCGGCTGTACTAAATGAGTGGGCAAAAGCCTCAAATGTCTGTATCGAGATAGAAGAGGAAAAAATTCCCGTTCAAGAGAGTGTAAGGGGAATCTGTGAAATGCTCGGTTTTGAAGCGATGGATTTAGCCAATGAGGGGACTTATCTTTTAGCAGTTCCTAAAAGTGATGAGGTAAAAGCTTTAGAGATTTTAAAGCAGACACATCAGAGTGCAGAGATTATTGGTAGTGTTTCTATGCAGTATGAAGGAAAGGTTATTTTAAAGAGTTCTTGGGGGACTAAGAGGTTTTTGGACTTGCCTACTGGGGAGTTGTTGCCTAGGATTTGTTAGAAGGTATACTCTTAAGTAATCTATAACCAAACTTTTGTTAGATATAATTATTAAAAAATAACATAATAAATGGGAAGTTACATATATGGGCATGAAGCTACAGTATAATTTAGAGAATATTGGTAATATTGATAAGGCTTCTATTACAATTAAACGATTAACAATTATTGCAGGGGAAAATAGCAGTGGGAAGACTTTTGTAACGAAAAGTCTTTACACTATTTTAAATTCTGTATATCAAGATCATTTTTCTAATAAAATTATTAATAAATATATACATTTAAAACATGCTTATTCTAACTTCTATGAGAATCTAATAAAACCGTCTTCAATTGATAAAGGTTTTGAAGAAAAAATGTTAATATATGAGAGTGAAATTTATAAAGTTATATTTGAGTTAATAGAGGTACCTTTTGAGGAGGAAGAGAAGGTTATTTCTAATAATTATAAAATTTTTGATACTTTTGAAAAAAGTATCATAGAGTACTTTTCAGAACGATTAAAATTAAAAAAATTTCAAAAATATATTCATGATATTGAAGTAATTTTAAATCATCTTAATGATTTTACGAATATGATTAAAGACAGACGTGAAATTGTCATTGAAAGTATTGATATGAGTTTAGCTAGAGGATTGAAAAAAAATTATCAGATAACTGATTTAAAAAGTCTAATTAATCGTAAAAATAACCAAAAATTAAAATTATCTATTGATACAATAGGGGATATAGAAGTTGATTTAAAATCAAAATTAACTTTTAATTTTGAAGGTCAAGGGATAGAAAAAATTCAAAAGATAGAAAATATCGTTTTCTTTGATTCTCCTGTTTATATCAAAATTAGAAAGGCATTAGAATCTAATCAAAGAAATAGCTTTTTAAGGCTGAAAGATGAAGAAAACTATTTAAAAGGTTATCCCGAGTATTTAGATAAGTTATATAGCTTTATGGATAAAGAGTATATTGATGTTCCTGCTTTTAGTGAAATTAGTAACGAAATACAAAATATTATATTAGGAAAGTTAGATGTAACAAAAAGTGGAGATATTAATTATACAGATAATCAAAATAATACTATCCCTCTTTCTTTAACAGCGATGGGGATTAGTAATATTGGCTTGATAGACTTACTTTTACGAAATAATGTTATTAATAAAGGCTCATTTCTTATTATGGATGAACCTGAAGTACATCTTCATCCTGAATGGCAAGTCTTTTTGGCAGAAATTTTATATAAAATTGCAAAAGCAGGAGCAAATATTATTATTGCAACTCATAGTTTAGACTTTTTAAAGGCATTTGAAAATATTTTAAAAGAGGAAAATGAAATAGCAGAAGAGATTATTGCTATTAATAAAATGCTTTGTGCAGAGAGTTTTTTAGAGAAAACTGAGTTAGAAAAGGTGGGTATTGTGTTGGATGATTTAAGCCGTCCTTTTTATAATTTGTATATGAAAAATATATAATTATGACAGTCTTAGAATTTTTTAAAAAAATTAATACTGAATGTGATGTTTTAGGTAGTGTGGAGTTATCTATTAAAGCAATAGATTTAGATAATTTAAAATTGAGTATAGGTTGTTCTCTTTTAAAATCATGTGATTATTTAAAAAAGAGTAATTCAAGTTTATATTTTATTGAAATATCTGATTTCCATTATGAACTAAGTGATTATTTAGAGGCAGGAGAAATACAAAGGAGAGCAGAAAAAAAAGTTAAAGAAGGAGTAAGATTAAAAATTTCAGACTCTCTATTAATTTTTATGGAAATGCAAAAAAAATTTAATATAAATGATGTTGAAGAAAAAAAAATTCTTTTAACTTTTTGTAAAACATCTCTTTCTGATGTTATTGCTTTTGATTTTTTATCTCGAAATTTAGAAAAACATTATAAACCAACTTTTTGTTCATCTATTTCAGTTATTCCATATACAGAACTTGAAAATATTTTTCAGAGATGACCCTAACCCTCCTAATCACAACCTACAATTCCCTAACCCAAGCCACCTACACAGTCCTAAAAGACAAGGGCTACCAAGTAAACATAACCTACGCCATAAACCCAACCCAAATGCTCCAAGAGATAAAATCCTTCAACCCAAAAATCATCCTCTGCCCCTTCCTAAAAAGCTATATCCCAAAAGAGATATATGAAAACTACCCAACTTTTGTATTTCACCCTGCACCTATAGGAGATAGAGGGGCTTATAGTTTAGATTATGCTGTTTTCAGTGAGGTTAAAGAGTGGAGTGGAGTTTGGTTAAAAGCTAATGAGCTTTATGATGGTGGGGATATTTATGTAAGTGGTCATTTTAAGATGCGACATAGTTATAAAGCTTCTATCTATCGGCAAGAGATGGTTAGAGTTGCTATTTCTACTCTGGATGAACTATTTATAAATATAGAGGAAGATAACTCAACTCCACAAATCCTAAATCCTATTCATAAACCTTTTACTCAAAAAATGAGAGCTATTAATTGGGCAAAAGATACTACTAATGAGATAATTAAAAAAGTATATGCTAGTGATTCAGTAGAAGGTGTTTTAGATACTATTTTAGGGGTTGAGTGTTATCTATATGGAGTTTGGAGAGAGGATAAATTTAGAGGAGAGCCAAAAACTATTTTAGCAAAACGAGATGGGGCTATCTGTTTGGGTACTATTGATGGGGCTGTTTGGATTAGCCATTTAAAAGAGGTGGGTGGGTTTAAACTACCTGCTACTTATGTTCTAAAAGATAAGATAAAAGGGGTAAAAGAGGATAGATTACCTCTGCTATTTGATAAATCTTATAGTACTTTTTATGAAACCTCTGTAGAGTTTAGAGATAGTGTTGCCTATTTGTGTTTTAACTTTCATAATGGGGCGATGAGTACGGCTCAATGTATACGGCTTAAATATGCAGTGGAGTATCTAAAAACGCAGTGTGAAGTGTTGGTTTTGGTTGGAGGGATGGATTATTTCTCTAATGGGATTCATTTGAATATTTTAGAAGATAGCCAAAAGCAGGGCGAAGATGGTTGGGCAAATATTAATGCTATGAATGATTTGATTAAGTCTATACTTTTTGCTGATGAGATAGTAACGGTTGCCTCTTTTGCTCGTAATGCAGGGGCAGGTGGCGTTTTTATGGGCTTGGCTTGTGATTTTGTGGTGGCAAAAGAGGGGATTGTTTTGAATCCTCACTATAAGACTTTGGGGCTTACGGGGAGTGAGTATCACACCTATAGTCTGCCGAAAAGGGTAGGGGAGTTAAAGGCTCAACAACTGCTTGATAATTGTTTGCCTATTTCGGTGGAGTCTGCTAAAGAGATTGGAATGGTTGATGAGGTTTTCTCTTATGATAGTTATTATGAAGAGTTACATCAATTTGTAAAGAGTAAATTTGATGATGATTTTATATGGGATAAACAGGATTTTTTAGAGGAGAATAGAGAGAAGATAGAGGCTTTTAAAGAGGCAGAGATAGAGATTATGTATCCTGAATTTTGGGAAGATGATTCTGCTTTTCATAGCTTACGAAGAGAGTTTGTTTGGAAGATTTGCCCTATTGAAACTCCATTACGTTTAAAACTGTAGGTTTGACCATGTCAAACATCTTAATTTTGCAATTTTATTGTGTGACATGGTCACACCTACGGAAAATTATTGTACAATAAATAAAAAATGAATAGGTATTCACAATGCACGAATATAGCGTAGTACAAGCTTTATTAAATCAATGCGAGGAACATGCAGAGGCAAACAGTGCCACAAAGGTAACAAAAGTAATCTGTAAGATAGGGGTAATGAGTGGAATTGAGACCCATCTGCTTCAGGTGGCTTTTGATACCTTTAAAGAGGGGACAATTTGTGATGGGGCAGAGTTTATAATGAATATTCAAAAGCTTAAATTAGAATGCAGGGAGTGTGGGCATATCTATGAAGAGAATGAGATACGATATTTTTGCCAAAAATGCGAAAGCCTCAAGGTAAAAGTTATAGATGGCGAAGATATGTATTTAATGAGTCTTGAGATGAACTAATGTAGGTTCGATTTTATCGAACATTAAGAGGTAAAACCAAAGAGACTGTTCGATGAAATCGAACCTACGAAATTGAAATAGGAGAAAGAATGCAAGAGTATTGGGAACTATACATGAAAAACCTAGAGGGTAAACCAGCCTCTGTTCAGTTTAATGCAGGTATCTCTATGGATATAGAGAAGTTTAAATATATCTATCCACAGATTGCCTTTGTCAAGGTTAAATTAAAAGAGCCAAATGAGCATGGGCTTTTGAGTGAATCTGAAGAGCCAGAGATACTTTTTTTAGAGGATAAGCTTGAAGCTTCATTAATTAAATTTCGTATTGGTAAGTATGTGGGGCGTATTTTTTCTGATGGGTATGTGACCTTTTTATACTATCTGCAATTTACCTATAATTGGCAAGATTTTTTAGATTTTGCACTTGATGAGCATGGCAGTTATGAGATGAGTTCAGGTTTTCAAGAGGATAGCGATTGGAACTACTATCAGAAGCTTCTCTATCCAACGCCTAAAGAGTGGCAGATTATCCAAAATCATAAGGTGTGTGATAGATTAAGAGAGCAGGGGGACAATCTGCATCTTAAACGGGCTATTGAACATAAACTCTACTTTCAGAGTGAGTATAAAAAATCGGATTTAATAGAAGAACTAGAGAGAGAAGGCTTTAAAATTGGTAAAGCATTAAGCAGTGAAGAGGGGTATAAAGGGTTTACCTTTTTTCGTATAGATAAACCTTTCTATCACGATATAGATGCACTTACTCTGCACCTTATTGATGTGGCAGAGGAGTACGATGCCTCTTATGATGGGTGGGAGACTTCGGTGGTTAAATCCTAATGACTCTTTTAGGCATTGGTAACGTACTGCAAAAAGATGATGGATTTGGGGTTTATGCTTCTACTTATCTAAAAGAGAATTACACCTTTAATCCAGAGATAACGATTGTTAATGGTGGAGTTGAGGGGATTAATCTTTTCTCTATTTTTGAAGAGAGCCATGATATTCTTATTTTAGATACGATTCAAATAGAAGATACTCCTGCCACGATTTATGCTATTCCTGCCAAAGAGCTTTCGGGTCATGGTTTGAATAGTGGAGGAGCCCATGAGATAGGGGTTTTGCAGTGTTTGGATATGTTGGAGCTTCAGGGAAAAGAGTTGCCCAAAGCCACTGTTTTGGGTATTGTTCCAGAGCATATAACGTTTGATATAGATTTAAGTGATGGGCTTAAAGAGGCGTTTGATGGGTACATAAAAGTGGTTTTAGGTTTTTTAGAAAAAGAGGGGATTTCTGCACAGTTAAGAGAGAATTGTCTCTCTCTTGATGAGCTTATTAAAGATGTTAGAAAAATAGAGTAACGGTTACTATTTTATTGTCCACTTTTAACTCTTTTTTAATGCCGAGTTCAAGGCAAAGTTTTTCGACGATGTGCAGACCAATTCCCAATCCTCGGTCGCTCTCTTTATAAAATCGTTCAAACAGTTTTGATGGATTTTTAATTCCATAACTGCTATTGCTAATTTCAAGCTTATTCTCTTTCATTTGAATTTTAATAAATCCATTAGAGGTATTGTATTTGGATGCGTTAGAGAGTAGATTATAGATAATCCGACTTAAGGCACTTTTATTTGACTGAATCAATTGTTCTTGAATATCCAGTTGCCAATCTAAATAATCATAGAGAGAAGAGAAAAAGTTTGTCTGTTCATAAAGTACCTCTTCGATATTAAATGTCTCTTGCTCAAATACGGTATCTTTGAGATAGACATCAAGGTTTTTATGAAGCATGGCAATGGTATTGGCACTTTGAGCAATACTCTCGACCTCTTCATTTTTTTCCATCATCTTTAGATTAATCAAAATAGAGGTAATAGGGGTATTGAGGTCATGAATAATATCTTTTATAAACTCTTCTAGCAATAAAAGGGCTTGGCGTAGAGGGTAGAGTGCATAGAGTGAGAAGAGCATGGAGATAAAAAGGGCAACTAACGATAAGAGAAGAAATTGCCAAAGTAGGGTTGTTTGAATTTTGTTTAATTGAGAATGGTATTTTTTTAGTGGATAAAAAATCTCTAATGAACTCTCTTTATCTTGTGGAAAGGGAACAAGAATATAGAGATTTTTATCATCAAAATAGAGTTCATAGAGTTGGTTCTCTTCTGCTTTTGGTACAATATCCATCTCAAACCTATTGTCATCAAAAAAGAAACTGTAATTTTTCATCTCTAAAAAGAGCTGTTCACTAAGATGCTCTTCTTCTATTTTGTAGTAGTTGTAAAATATAAAGAGTAGAAAAAGTTCAATAACAACAAAAAAGAGAAGAATTCCTTTTCCTAAGGACTCTTTTTCAGATTTAGAGTATTTTATAGCCCACTCCTCGAACGCTTTTAATCTCTACCTCAAGACTCTTTTTTAATTTTGCAATATTGACACGCAGTGCAAGGTCTGTTGGTTTATCTAAGGATCTCATCAGTTCATCTTTAACAACGGGATTGGGATGATTCTTAATAAGTGCAATCAGCAAACTTTTTTGTACATTTCCTATGTCTAAAGGCTCTTTGTTAAAACGTATCTCATTTGTTTGATTATCAATTTCAAAGGATTTAAATTTAATAATGGATTGCAGTTTAGCTGTTTTGGCTTTGATTCGAATCAGTAACTCTTCGGGATCAAACGGTTTTTTTAGATAATCATCAGCACCTGCAATAAACCCCTTTGTAACGGATTCAATATCCACCAATGCAGAGATAATAATGGTTGGAGTAAAATCATCAGCTTCGCGTAGTTCGGTTAAGAGGTCAATACCTGAAATGAGAGGGACGTTAATATCAAAAAGATAGAGTGCATAGCTGTTTTCATAACTAAAGTCCATCGCCTCTTCGCCATTTTTTGCCCAATCCACACTGTAGCCATTAAACTTTAGATATTTAATAAGTGTTTTGGAAAGATTGGGATCATCTTCCAGTAATAATAATCTATTCAAAGGTAACTCCTAATTTGAGTGAAAACGTATGTGGATAAGAGATGCTGTCCAATCCATAGGTATAGTTTAGGCTTACAAAATAGTCGTCAAGAAAATGGTAACTGTTGAGCCAAGAGAGAGATTGATAGTCTGGGCTATCACTGTAAATGGATTGGGCATAATCGTAAGAGAGCGAGCTGTACCAGTGAGACGTAAGAGTGTAGCCTGTACCCAACGAGCCTGCTAAACTATTGTTGTAGCGTATCAAAGAAGAGTCTCCTGTTATGGTGTACCCTATTTGTGAAAAAATCATCTGCTTTTCATTGATGAGGTAACTGATATTCAATGAAGAAAAGTAGTCACTCTCCCCTGTTCCAATTTTTTCACTGGCTGTAGCAATTTTTGTTCCTAAACTAAGATTCGTTTGAAAATGCTCATGGTCAAACTGGTAGCCTAGATTTAAATAGAGATCTCCTGTATTAATCGTAGGATTGTTGTTGCTATCGTAGGTGGTTTGTTGGCTATTCGAGAGTGAAAAATTCCATTTTTTATAGCTATAGTCTCCAAAAAAATTGTAATTCAAAATTTGATTGTTCTCTTCATCAAGACTAAGGTCATGACCTAGTTGTAGGGTCCATTTTCCCCAATAAGCTTCATCTTTAGGGCATCCATTTTTATCAACAAGTTTATCAAAAGAGGTATCAGGACAGAGGTCAATGCTGTCATCAACACCATCAATGTCACTGTCTTCGTAGCCGATTAATAGAGTATTCACTAGAGCTAGAGAGAAAATTAAATTATAAAACTTCACTTATGTCCGTTAGTATGTCCATTTACACCTCTTTGACCTTGCCCCATACCCTGTCTATTTTGATGTTTAATATGTCTGTATTTAGGTTGATGTGTACACTGTTGTTCTTGTGCATTTTTATATTTACTGTGCTGTTTATATAAATTTCTAATATTATGCTCTTTGGAAAAAGATTTTTTTAACTCTAGCATCGCACTATGGCGACTCTCTTTATTCATGTTTCGTAGTTCTACTTTGAGCTGATTCATTAATTGCCGTCTATCGTCAATTTTTGCATTTTTAACTTGTTGAATTAAATTCTGAACAGAGGATTGTAACTCTTCTGCGTAAAGAGAAGAGAAGAAGAGTACATAGATGATAGAAAGAAAAACATATTTTTTCATAAAATACTCCTTTGTTATTATTATATCTTGCTTTTGGTTAGAGAGACTATTTTTTTCTCCTTTAGATGCTATTTTTGAGGATACTCAAGATGACAATATTCAGTTCCTAGGGAACAACATCCATTACTAATACCACTATTTTTTAAACCCTTGTCAAATGCCCAATAGTGATTGTAGCTTCCCTCTCTTAAGTAGTCAAATATTGTTAAAACATCTTTAGCATTTGTATCATTGGCTTGTTGCATATACTTGTCTAAATCATCAATATCAGTAACTTCTACCATACATCCAACCTCAAAGGCATCTTTTTGGGATTGAATACCCTTATCATAAAGTACATCGTAGAGTTCTTGAATATCGACAACAGCAAATTGACCACTACCATACTCATCTAATGATTGTTGATCATAAGGTTCTTCGCTATCAGGATAGAGTGTAATGTTTAAATCATATTTAACAGCTAAATCATTTACAGCTTGTTCATGCTTAATCTCGGATTTGGTTGCTATGTTGTAGAGCTGTTTTAAGGGCTGTTTCTCGTAAACATTCAAATAGACCTCACGTGCCAATTTTTCTTCATTATACATGTAGGTAATAGAGTCTTTTAACTCTTGTGTTAATGTTGATTTTTCAGAGTTTAGAGCATCTGTAACCGTAGCTTGCATGGTTTCTGAATCTCCATTTTCCCCATTATCTTTCCCTCCATCACTGTCGCATCCGAGTATGATTAGCAGAGCTGTTGATAAAAGTATTGTTTTGATTTTCATTTTGAAATCCTTTTCTAAAATAAATTAAAAAAATTATAAGATAAGTTTGTTACTTGAATGTTACTTTTAAATACTATGATTCATAGTATCAAGTTTTTTATCTGCATAGTTTTTAACGAATTGTGAAGTAATGCTTGTGTATGATAGTCGCTCGTAGCTTACGAATTTTATAAAGGCTAACCCATGATTCCTTCTGATGTAAAACGAATAACCAACCAAAAATTGGAGCAAGCCAAGACTAAATTGATGCTTGAAAATCCTTATTTTGGAACACTCCTGACCTCTATTGATTTACGAGTGAATAATGCTATTGCTTCTTTTCGTCCTTTGGGCGATGTGTTGGAGTATAACGATGAGTATTTAGAAGTCCTTTCTGTTTCTGAAGTCTCGACTGTTTTGGCAAACTCTGCCATGCATCAAGCACTTTTTCATAGTGATAGGGGAAGAGATAAAGTAAGCTCGGTTTGGAATTTGGCAAGTGATTATGCGATTAATGATTTGTTGGTCGAGAATGGGTTTATGTTGCCCCCTATGGCAAATTATGCTTCTCGGTTTGAGATGCTGTATGCAGAGCAGATTTACACGGTTTTATTAAGTGAATTGGACTTAAAAGATAATGATAACTCGCAAGAGGAAGAGCGACCAAATGAAGAGATAAGTGAAGAGGAGTTACCCGAAGAGCTTTTAGCACAAGAGGAGTATGAACTTTTATTAGAACAGCTGAATATAAAATTGGAAGAGCATGGCGATTTACCAAAAGGGATAGAGCGATTTATCAAAAGTAATAAAGAGCCACAAATCTCTTGGAGAGATGAGCTTTATAGATATGTGAATGCTCATGCCAAGAGTGATTATCGAATGTTTCCCCCTTCTAAAAAGCATCTCTATCGTGGTATTGCTTTGCCTTCTATTTATGGAGAAGAGTTGAAAATAGTGGTTGCTATTGATACCTCAGCTTCTATTGATGATGAGTTATTAAAAATCTTTTTGGCTGAACTGTATGAGATAATGCAGGTCTTTACCCATTATGTGATTGAGCTGATAGAGTGTGATGCTAAAATTCAGAATGTTCAACGATTGACACCACAAGAGCCACTGGAACCAACGCTAAAAGGGGGAGGTGGAACGAATTTTATTCCTGTATTTGATTATATAGAGAGTTTAAATGAAGATTTCAAATTTTTAATCTATTTTACCGATGGAAAAGGTTCATTTCCTCGTTATGAACCTCTTATTGATACCTTATGGGTTATGCCCCAAAAAGAGAATGTTCCTTTTGGAGAGTTGTTAGAACTACGGAGTTAACGGTGCTTCAGCATCTCGAACACAGCGTAAACAGGTTGTAATGTTGCTGTTGTTGAATGGAGTGATTTCTCCTATCGTATCGCTATTCATATTGGTATTTATAATATTGAGTTGTTCTTTATCTAAACCAAGAGCATTAATGCAAGAAGGGGAGTTGTAATGCAGTGAAATATCGGTTTCTTTAACGGCTTTCATAAGGGTTTGGTACTCTATGTCCGTAGGTACTCTCCAATCATTGTATGAGGCAAAGGTTAAGTTTCTACAATAACTTTCTGCTTTTTCTTTAATAATAATATGGTTGTTTTCTGGAGTAACATCAAAACTAATACATCCATCTTCTATCGTTTGATTCTCTTCGTTGTTTTTTTCTTTTTTTTCTATACCGTTAACCCACTCCAATTTAGTATACCTATCTTGCAGAATGGTCTGTTGATCAAAACTGATGGTTGTAAATCTTTTTGAGTTGTTGTCTTCTGGAGAGGCAGAGAGTTGAGTGATTAGTAGCAAGGCTAATAGAGTTTTATATTCCCATTTCATAATTTTTATCCTTTATATATTTATAGTATAAATATCAATATAAAATAACATAAAAATTTATAATTTAAGATTATTTATTATAAATAAAAGTAAGAAAAAATGATTTTTTACGTATCTGAATTCTTCAGCTCTTTCTCTACTTTACAGATGTTTATGGTCTGCTATAATACGTTTATGAATAAACAAGTAGATATAGCCATTATAGGGGCAGGAGCTAGTGGATTGATGTTTTCAGCACTACTCGATAATAAAAATATAGTTTTAATTGATAACAATCCCAAAGTCGGATCGAAGATATTAATTTCGGGTGGTGGTAAGTGTAATGTTACAAATGGAAAAGTCAAACCCATGAATTATTTAGGAGAACAACGTTTTATCCGAAATATTATTAAACGATTTGACCAATATGATTTGTTAAAATGGTTGTCTTTTCGGGGTTTAAAGCCGATTGTTCGTACACGAAATCAGTATTTTTGTGAAAATTCTGCCAAAGAACTACTTGATGTCCTTAAAGCAGAAGGTTCATCTAAAAGATATTTTTTAAATACAAAAGTTCAAACTGTAGAAAAAAAGGATATGCATTTTGAGATTTCAACAAGTAACGGAACGGTCGTTGCCGAAAAAGTTATTGTTGCTTCAGGTGGATTGAGTTTTCCTAAGATTGGAGCAACAAGCATTGGTTACGACATTGCAAAGTCATTTGGGCATACGGTTAATACCCTCTCGGCAGGACTTGTGGGCTTTACCGTTCAACCTGAACAGTTCTTTTTTAAAGAGTTGAGTGGTATTGCTATAGATGTAAAAATAACCATTGATAAAAAAGAGGTAGAGGGGGCATTACTCTTTGCACATAAAGGAATCTCTGGTCCAGCTGTTTTGGATGCATCACTCTATTGGAATAAAGGTAAGATAAGCATTGATTTCCTTCCTACTATAAGTTTAGAGAGTTTAAAATCTTCTAAAAAGAACATCAGTAAAATTTTAGGTTTGCCCAATCGTGTGGCAAAGCGTTTTTTAGAAGCATTAAACGTAGAAGATAAATCAGCCAATAGACTAAGCCATCAAGAGTGGCAAAAAATAGAAGAGTTAAAAAAATACTCTTTTCCCCCTGCTGGAACATTTGGATATTCTAAGGCAGAAGTAACCAAAGGAGGGGTAGCTACTGATGAAATTGATGCCTCTTCGATGATGAGTAAAAAAGTGGAGAATCTCTATTTTTTAGGCGAAGTATTGGACGTTACAGGCGAATTGGGTGGGTATAATTTTCAGTGGGCATTCTCTACAGCATTTGTCTGTGCAAAAGGATTAAATTGAGACCGTCTATTCTTTTTATAATTCTACTGCTTTTATTGGTATCGGGATGTACTAAACAGCCTAAAAAACCACTCTGTATTATTCATCCTACATCAAAGGATAGTAATATAACAGCTGAAGAAGAGAGTTCTGAAATGTCAAAAGAGGACGATGAGCTTAAAATTATTGATGATGGTGAAGGTGGAAGCAATGACGTTGAAGATGAATATTGTATCGTTGATGTTTTTACAGATAGCCTATTTTTAAATGGAGATAGAATAAAACTGATTCAAAATCTTGATGCTTTGCCTTGGGAGAAAAAGGCTCTTTTGAAGGTCTACAAAAAGCATAAAGAACTTTGGAGTAAGCAACAAAGAAAAGAGCTTCAGAAAATTTTAGAAGAGGATAAATATCTCTCTCTTTGTGGAGATAGACGCTATTACGATAATTTACTGTTTACATTAGAAGAGCCACAAGTGGATATTTTGCATTCGATACTTCTTTTAAAGTATTTGAATAATTTATCTCATGGGTGTCGGAAATGGGTTTCACAAAAAGCAAATAACGAGAACAGTCATAAAGATATTCCAAGTCTCTATCTTTTGGATATGATAGAAAAAGATGCCCTTGTAGAGCGTCTTTTTGTCCCTTTTGTTCCCAGACAAAAATCCTTTAAAATTGCTGTTCGAGAGTATAAAAAAATGAAAGAGAACGATGAAAAATCAAAAAAATTAAAAGATAAACGTTTAGAGATAGAGCAGATAAAAGAGACAGAAGAGTATCCTTCTTATAAAAAATAAAAAAGAGAAATGATGGCATTAAAAGAGATAAACTACAAAGAGCAACTATTTAAACTAAGTTACGAGATTATTAACCCAAGTCAAAAAGAATTCCTTCTTGTTTTACACGGTTGGGGAAGTAACAAAGAGATAATGAAGCAAGCATTTTCAAAAGAGTTAAAAGAGTATAAACATCTCTATTTGGACATGCCTGGTTTTGGTGCAAGTTCTAATGATATGATTTTAACGACTAAAGAGTATAGTGAAATAGTCAAACTTTTTTTAGAAACATTAAATGTAAAACCTAAAATAGTAATGGGTCACTCCTTTGGTGGAAAAGTAGCTACTTTATTAAATACCCCTTACTTAGTACTGATTTCATCAGCAGGAGTTGTAACGGTTAAACCGTGGTCTATAAAAGTAAAAATAGCTACCTTTAAATTGCTAAAACCTTTAGGGTTTGCAAAAATACGCGAACTCTTTATTGCTCCTGATGCAAAAAATATGAGTCATGAGATGTATGAAACTTTTAAAAATGTGGTTGATGAAGATTTTGAATCTGAATTTGCCAAATCTCAAAGCAGGGCATTATGCTTTTGGGGAATTGACGACACAGCTACCCCTCTGTATACAGGGAAAAAGATAGCAGGTCTAATCAAAAACTCTAAGTTTTACCCTTTAGAAGGCGACCACTTTTTCTTTTTGAAACATGCTGGGTTTATTGCTGATGAGATTAAAAATGATATAAATCAAAAAAGATTATAGTTTCTTAGATTATAATCCGATAATTATTTTTATTAAAGGGTCTAAATGACATTTGTACTAATTAAAACCATTCACTTATTTTCTGCATTCATCTATGGAGGTTTTCTCATTACAGATAATTTGTTTTTGAATAAAATGCCAAGAACGTTAAATGAGGAAGAGCATAAAAAAGCACGAGAGTCCTTTATGATGTTTGTTCGTAAAGTGGTTCCACCTGCACTTATTGTCGCTGTGCTTACAGGGCTTTATCTTATTACTCAAGTATTTGGAACAATAAGTGAAGAGGGAATGAGTCATTTTCAGATACTTCTATCTTTAAAAGCATTTTTAGGATTATGGTTAGGACTTCGTGGCTTTATGCAGGTTTATCTAAAAATTCAACCCTTGGTTTTTAAAGGGCATCAATTACCTTTTGCTTTTGTGTTGACGATTATCTTTTTGTCTCAGTTTATGCATGTGGGCTAAGGAATAAGATAAAAAAATCTTAAATGTTCGATGAAATCGAACCTACAAGTGCAAACATGTTAGAATACTCCTCTTAAAAACGATATAGGATAGATTAACATGGAACTGCTCAATATACTCTCAAACATTCTTTTTGTATTAGCTCTTGGCTTTTACTTTATGACCAATATGCAATGGTACTCGTATAAATTAAATCGAGTACTATTTCATCATACCAAAACATGGTGGCACTTGGTTTACTTTTTAATTCCTCTCTTTTTATATTTTGCTGTAAGTAGAGAGAGCAATTTTAGCATAGTGGTTACACTTATCTATATAGGTGCTATCTATATGTGGCGAAAAGAGCAAGACAAACCCTTGGTTTTTACAGGTCGTGTAAAACGTTTTTTTGCCTCTTTGGTGTTTTTTACACTCTTTTTAGCAATGATGAAATTTATTATAGAGTTTGAAGTATTGTTGGTCATTATTCCTCTGATGTTAGCATACTTTACTTCTAGTATGATGGAAGCGATGCTGTTTAGAGGCTTTGAAATGAAAGCTGAAAAAAAACTGGAATCTATGCCCAATATGGTGGTAGTTGGTGTGACTGCATCGTATGGAAAAACAAGTATCAAAAATTATATTGCTCATCTTTTATCGGCTAAATATACTGTCTATGCAACACCTCGTTCGGTCAATACTTTTGGTGGTGTTTTAAAAGACATTAATGATGATTTACCTTCTGATACCGAAGTGTATGTGGTAGAGATGGGTGCAAGAGGCGAAGGGGATATTATGGAAATTACTAAATTTGTTAATCCTCATTTAGCCGTAGTTGGAAAAATTGGTCCTGCACATATTGAATATTTTGGCAGTTTAGAGAACATACGAAATACAAAAATGGAAATTTTATCATCAGAACGCCTCAAAGAGGCATGGGTTCATGATTCGGCGATGTTAAGCCCAATTTCTCATGTTCATACTTTTGGACGAGAGCTTTCAGGAATCAAAGCAACTTTAGATGGTTTGGATTTTGAGATGGATAAAGAGTTGTATCATGCTAATATCTTGGGTTCATTCAATGCTATGAATTTGGGGCTATCTATCAAAATAGCTAAAGCTTTGGATATGGATGAAGAGACGATTAAAAAACAGTTAAATACCCTACAGCCAACACCTCATAGATTGCAACGTATTGA
>Ga0256827_10000938_pt1 | contig 18390 bp, 14 predicted proteins | sample CV84metaG_FD_185977 | JGI IMG/M metagenome (GOLD analysis project Ga0256827, IMG submission 185977) | Hydrothermal vent microbial communities from East Pacific Rise, Pacific Ocean - CV84 | ecosystem: Environmental > Aquatic > Marine > Hydrothermal vents | place: Pacific Ocean: East Pacific Rise... | reverse complement strand
ATGCACCAGAAGAGAGAGAAAGAGGAATTACAATTGCTACTTCTCACGTAGAATACGAAACTGAAAACAGACACTACGCTCACGTAGACTGTCCAGGTCACGCGGATTACGTTAAAAACATGATTACAGGTGCTGCTCAAATGGACGGTGCTATTCTTGTTATTGCTGCAACTGATGGACCAATGGCTCAAACAAGAGAGCACATTCTTCTTTCTAAGCAAGTAGGTGTTCCATATATCGTTGTATTCTTGAATAAAGAAGATCAACTTGATGATGAAGATAAAGAAGAGATGTTAGAACTTGTAGAGATGGAAGTTCGTGAACTTCTTGAAGAGTATGATTTCCCAGGTGACGATACTCCAATCGTAGCTGGATCAGCATTCCAAGCACTTGAAGAAGCTAAATCTGGTACTCTTGGTGAATGGTCAGCAAAAATCACTGAGCTTATGAAGCAAGTTGATGAGTATATTCCTGAACCAAAAAGAGAAACGGATAAAGATTTCCTAATGGCGATCGAAGATATCTTTACTATTCAGGGTCGTGGTACTGTTGTAACTGGTAAAGTTGACAGAGGTCAAGTATGTGTTGGTGATGAGGTTGAGATCGTTGGTCTTAAAGATACTCAAAAGACAACTGTAACTGGTGTTGAAATGTTCCGTAAGGAAATGGATTGTGGTATTGCCGGAGATAACTGTGGTGTTCTTATCCGTGGTATCGATAAAGAAGCAGTACAAAGAGGTATGGTTCTTTGTAAGCCAGGTTCAATTACTCCTCATACTCAATTTGAAGCTGAGATTTATGTTCTTACTAAAGAAGAAGGTGGTAGACACACTCCATTCTTTGACAACTATAGACCACAGTTTTATGTACGTACAACAGACGTAACTGGTTCAGTGAAGCTTCAAGAAGGTACTGAAATGGTTATGCCAGGGGACAATGTTAAGATCAATGTTGAACTTATTGCTCCAGTTGCACTTGATGAAGGTACTAAGTTTGCTATCCGTGAAGGTGGTAGAACAGTTGGTGCTGGTGTTGTTTCTAAGATCATCGCTTAGTAACACCGTTGTAAGAGGGGTTTCCCTCTTACGCACTTATCATAGGAGATAACAATGAGAGAAACAGTTCACCTTGGTTGTGAGAAATGTACAAGACGTAATTATCATACAACTAAGAATAAAAAAACAACAACAGGGAAACTTGCACTTAAGAAATATTGTAAATGGTGTAAAGAACATACTGTTCATAAAGAGATGAAACTGTAATCACAGTTTTGTCCTTTAATCGAGACTATTTACTTAGTCTCATTTTAGGCCAATAGCTCAGTTGGTAGAGCACTGGTCTCCAAAACCAGGTGCCGTGGGTTCGAGTCCCTCTTGGCCTGCCACAAAAAAGGTAACAAATATGGGAAAAATTTCAACATTTATTGCAAACGCGAAAGCGGAGATCCATAAAGTAATATTTCCAACAAAAGTACAAGTACGACAAGCATTTTTAGCAGTTATTCTCGTAGTAACTGTAATATCAATATTTTTAGCATTGGTTGACTTTTTAATGTCATCAATCATTTCATCAGTTTTATAGGATAGAAGATGGCTTTTCAATGGTATGCGATCCAAACATATTCAGGATCAGAACAATCAGTTAAAAGAGCAATTGAGCAACTTGTAATCGATCATGGGATTGAAGAAAAAGTTGAAAGAATCGTTGTTCCTACAGAAGAAGTGATCGAAGTGAAGAATGGTGAAAAAAAGATTACAGAGAGAACACTCTATTCCGGGTATGCTTTTGCACATATAGACCTGGATACTGACCTTTGGCACAAGATCCAGTCTTTGCCGAGAGTATCTAGATTTATCGGTGAACAAAAGACACCTACTGCACTTACAGAAGCAGACGTTAAAAATATATTAGACAAGTTGGAGCAAAAAGCTGCCCCTAGACCTAAAGTTGATTTTGAAACAGGTGAAATGGTACGTATTATAGACGGACCATTCTCAAACTTTACAGGTATGGTGGAAGAGTATGATCTCAACCATGGTACCTTAAAGTTGAATGTTTCTATCTTTGGTAGAAATACACCGGTTGAAATACTTTATACGCAAGTCGAAAAGATAATTTAACCTATTGTCTAGTCTTTGATCTTGGGACTTAAAACAGAAAGATCTAAATTATATTAAGGAAGAACAGATGGCAAAAAAAATAACTGAAAAGTTCAAAATGATGATCCCGGCTGGATCAGCAAACCCATCACCACCGGTAGGTCCTGCACTTGGACAACGTGGTGTAAATATTATGGAGTTTTGTAAAGCTTTTAACGAAAAAACAAAAGATAAAATGGGATTTAAAATTCCTGTGATTGTTACAGTATATGCAGACAGAAGTTTTACATTTGAAACAAAACAACCGCCTGCATCTGACCTTATTTTAAAAGCAGCAGGGCTTAAAAAAGGTACGGATAATCCAATTCTTAACAAAGTTGGATCTATCACTAAAGCTAAACTTGATGAAATTATTGATCAGAAAATAGCAGACCTTAACACTAATGACAGAGAAATGGCAGCAAATATTATTGCTGGTTCTTGTAGAAGTATGGGTGTTGAGATAGTAGACTAATCAGTTACTACCTTTAAAGAATACAATCAAAACCACATGATTTAAAAATGTGGGAGCATATAAAGCGGAGAAAGAAATGGCAAAAAAACCAAGTAAAAGAAGAGAAGCACTACTTAAAAAAGTAGATGCTACTAAAGAGTATAGTGTTGATGAAGCGATGGCTACACTTAAAGACCTTAAATCAGCTAAATTTGATGAGACAGTAGAAGTTGCACTTAACTTGAATGTTGACCCAAGACATGCGGATCAAATGGTTAGAGGATCAGTTGTTCTTCCTAATGGAACTGGTAAAAAAGTAAGAGTAGCAGTATTCGCTAAAGATGCTAAAGCTGATGAAGCTAAAGCAGCGGGTGCAGACTTGGTAGGTTCAACTGAGCTTATTGAACAGATCCAGGCAGGAAACATCGATTTTGATATCGTGATCTCTACGCCTGACATGATGGGTGTTCTTGGTAAAGTTGCAAGAGTACTTGGACCAAAAGGTCTTATGCCAAACCCTAAGACTGGTACAGTAACTATGGATGTGACTAAAGCAGTTGAAAATGCTAAAGGTGGACAGGTTAACTTTAGAGTAGATAAAAAAGGGAATATCCATGCGGGTATCGGTAAGATCTCTTTTGATATTGAAAAAATAAAAGAAAACTTTAACACGCTTCTTGAAGTTGTAAATAAAGCAAAACCTTCATCTGCTAAAGGTAGATATATTACAAATGCAGCAATTTCATTAACTATGAGTCCATCAATCACTCTTGATGCTTCAGAAGTAATGGATATTAAAGCAAAATAAGAACAGGCTTTGGCCTGTCTTTATTTTCAAACAAAAATTATTTGTAGTTTTTGTTTGAGAGTATTTTGTACTACTCATAATCTTAGATTTAAGATAAAAGGGGCGAAAGCTTAATTAATATATTTGAAAAAATATATGTGTGCAGTATTGCTGCATACCCTTTTAGAGATCGGAAGGAGAATATATGACTAGAACTAGAAAAGAAGAATTAGTTGCAGAGATGACAGCAGAGTTTAAAGATGCTGGTGCCATTATCGTTTGTGATTACAAAGGTATGACTGTTGAAAATCTTGAAATTGTAAGAAATCTTGCAAAAGATGAAGATACAAAAGTACAGGTTGTTAAAAATAAACTTGCTATGATCGCATTGAAAAATGCCGGTTGTGATGTAGTTGATTTTAAAGACACAAACCTTGTAATCTGGGGTGATACACAAGTTTTACCTTGTAAGATCGCTGACAAAGCAGCAACTGAATTCAAAGATAGTTTTGCAATCAAAACTGGTTTGATCCAGGGTGAAGTTGCTAGTATGGAAACCATTAATACAATGGCTAAATTGCCTACTAGAGATGAACTTATTGGTATGCTCCTTAATGTTTGGAATGCACCGGTACAAAACTTTACAATTGGTATGAACGCATTGGCTACTAAATTAGAAGAAGAAGCGTAGAGTGGTGAGAGCCACGAGGCTCTTTTAATTTAAAAATGCAAAGCATTTTATAACATATATTTTAAGGAATTAAAAATGGCAACAACTAAAGAAGATGTTCTTGAGTTTATCTCAAACATGTCAGTACTTGAGCTTTCTGAGCTTGTAAAAGAATTTGAAGAGAAGTTTGGTGTATCTGCACAAGCTACAGTAGTAGCTGGTGGTGCTGCTGCAGGTGCTGAAGCTGCAGAAGAGCAAACAGAGTTTAACGTAGTACTTACAGGTGCTGGTGAGAAAAAGATCAATGCAATTAAAGTAGTAAGAGCAATTACAGGTCTTGGACTTAAAGAAGCAAAAGCTGCTGTTGAAGAAACACCAACTGTACTTAAAGAGGGTGTATCTAAAGAAGAAGCTGAAGAGCTTAAAAAACAAATCGAAGAAGCTGGTGCTTCTTGTGAACTTAAATAATCATTTAGATCATTTAAGTTGGTTTAGGCATCAAGCCTAAACCAACACTGCATGTGGATATATGTAAAAGCTATTTGGAGACATTCTCATACCCTCCACAGATAGTTTCTTTGTGTATCTAATACATCAACAAATACTATTAACTAACCAATACTAACCAACCATACTAAGGATAAATATGTTAAATTCTTTGCATTCTGGTAACAGACTTCGTGTTGACTTTGCAAAAACACCAAGAGAAATAGAAATTCCAAACTTGCTCCAGCTTCAACAAAAAAGTTATGAAAACTTTTTAATGTTAGGTGAAAAAGATAGAAAAAACTCTACATTAGAAAGAGTTTTCAGATCAGCGTTCCCTATTCATGATCAGCAAAATAGATTGACACTGAATTATAAAAATTCTGAAATTGTTAAACCAAAGTACACAGTTAGAGAGTGTATGGAGAGAGGGTTGACTTATTCTGTATCATTGAAAATGAATATTTCCCTTACCATTTGGAACAGAGATGAAAAGACAGGTGAAAAACTGGATCCTAAAGAGATCAAAGAGCAAGCAGTATTTGTTCGTGATATTCCTTTAATGACAGAGAGAACATCATTTGTAGTAAATGGTGTTGAGAGAGTTATTGTAAATCAACTTCACAGATCTCCAGGGGTTATTTTTAAAGAAGAAGAGGGAACAACTGTTGCTGCAAAACTTCTTTACTCTGCACAAATCATTCCTGATCGTGGTTCATGGTTATATTTTGAGTATGATTCAAAAGATATTCTGTATGCACGTATCAATAAAAGAAGAAAAATTCCTGTTACTATTTTATTTAGAGCACTGGATTACTCTAAAGATGATATTGTAAAACTATTCTATTCTACAAAAGAGATCTCTATTAAAGACAATAGATTCCTAACAAAATTCGACCCTGCTGATTTTGGTGGCAGAGCAGAGTATGATGTTAAAGATGCTGATGGTAATACAGTAGTCAATGCAGGTAAACGTTTAACAAAGAAAAAAGCACAAAAGCTTGTTGATGAAGGCTTGGAGTGGATCGAATATCCACTTGATGTATTGATGGAAAGACACTTGGCAACAGCAGTGATCGATCAGGAGAGTGGAGAAGTACTTTATGATGTAGTTGCTTCTTTAGATGAGGCAAAACTTAAAAAAATGATTGAGCAGGGTATTGATACTATTGAGATCATTAATGATTTAGCTGACGGTGCGGATCGTTCAATTATTAATGCCTTTATTGCTGACAATGAATCTTTGAGACTTCTTAAGCAAACAGAAGAGATTGATGATGAGAATGTCCTTTCTGCTATTCGTATTTATAAAGTAATGAGACCGGGTGAACCTGTCACTCCTGAAGCGGCAAAAGCATTTTTAAGACAACTTTTCTTTGATCCTGAAAGATATGACCTTACAAAGGTCGGTCGTATGAAAATGAACCATAAATTGGGTCTTGATATCCCTGAGTACGCGACAGTACTTACGGCTGAAGATCTTATTAATACAGTGAAGTATCTTATTAAAGTAAAAAATGGTCAAGGTCACATAGATGACAGAGATCACTTGGGTAACAGAAGAATTAGAGCAATCGGTGAATTGCTTGGAAACGAATTGCACAATGGTCTTGTGAAGATGCAAAAAGCAATCAAAGACAAGATGACAACGGTTTCGGGAACATTGGATGAGTTAATGCCACATGATCTGGTCAACTCTAAAATGATCACGAATACGATTCTTGAATTTTTCTCAAGTGGACAGTTGTCTCAGTTTATGGATCAGACAAACCCACTGTCAGAAGTGACACATAAAAGAAGACTTTCCGCACTAGGAGAGGGTGGACTTGTGAAAGAGAGAGCCGGATTTGAAGTGAGGGATGTACACCCTACACACTATGGACGTATCTGTCCGATTGAAACTCCAGAAGGACAGAATATTGGTCTGATCAATACATTGGCGACATACTCTAAAGTAAATGAACATGGATTTATTGAAGCACCATATAAAGTAGTAAAAGATTGTCAGATCACTGATGAGATCGTTTATATTACTGCTACACAGGAAGAAGATAAATGTATTGCACCTGCTTCAACTGTAGTGAGTGAAGATGGTCGTATTGTTGAAGATCTTATTGAAACAAGATTGAATGGTAATATCGAGTTAAATGAAGCAAAACGTGTGGATCTTATTGATATTTCCCCATTGATGATATCAGGATCTGCTGCTGCGTTGATTCCATTTCTGGAGCATGATGATGCCAACCGTGCATTGATGGGTTCAAACATGCAGCGTCAAGCGGTACCATTGTTAAAAACAGATGCACCGGTTGTCGGTACAGGTATGGAAGCAATCGTTTCCCGTGATGCATGGGAAGCAGTGAAAGCTAGACGTTCTGGTAAAGTGGAAAAAGTAGATGCAAAAAGTATCTATGTTATGGGTGAAGATGAAACAGGTGTATTCATTGACCATTATCCAATGGAAAAGAATATGAGAACCAACCAGAATACGACATTTACGCAAACACCAATTGTTAAATTGGGAGATAAAGTAGAAGCAAAACAAGTGATCGCCGATGGTGCAAATATGGATCAGGGTGAGCTTGCTATCGGTAAGAATATCATGGTTGCATTTATGCCATGGTATGGATATAACTATGAAGATGCGATCATTATTTCTGAAAAGATCTTGCGTGAAGATACTTTTACCTCTGTACATACGTATGAAAAAGAAGTAGAAGCAAGAGAGCTTAAGCATGGTACGGAAGAGATCACTCGTGATATCCCGAATATCCGTGAAGACGAACTTCTTCATCTTGATGAGTCAGGTATTGTTCAAATGGGTACTTATGTGAAACCTGGAATGATCCTTGTCGGTAAAGTAAGCCCTAAGGGTGAGATCAAACCAACTCCTGAAGAGAGATTACTTAGAGCGATTTTCGGTGAAAAAGCAGGACATGTAGTGAACAAATCACTTTACTGCCCGGCATCTATGGAAGGTGTTGTTGTTGATATTAAAGTCTTTACGAAAAAAGGCTATGAAAAAGATGCAAGAGCGATTCAAGCTTATGAAGAAGAGAAAGCTGTACTTGATGGTGACCACCATGATCAGCTTCTTATGATCGATAGAGAAGAAATTTTGCGTATCTCTAACTATCTTTCATCTCAGGAATTGGCTAAAGATGTAACAATTGGTGATGCAGAATTTAAAACAGGATCTAAAATTGATGAATCAACAATCAAAGGTGTAAACAGATTTGCACTTAGAGGTGTGGTTCAGTCTTACTCTGATGATGTACAAAATGAGTATGAAACGTTGAAGAATTACTTCCTAAAACAGAAGAAAAGACTTAAAAATGAGCATGAAGAGAAGTTGAACATTCTTGAAAAAGATGACATTCTTCCTTCAGGCGTAACAAAACTTGTTAAGATCTATATTGCAACGAAGAGAAAACTCAAAGTTGGAGATAAGATGGCGGGACGTCACGGAAACAAAGGTATTGTTTCCAACATTGTACCAGAGATTGATATGCCGTACATGGAAGACGGAAGACCGGTTGAGATCATCTTGAACCCACTGGGAGTGCCTTCCCGTATGAACATCGGACAAATTCTTGAAGTACACCTAGGTCTTGTAGGTAAGAGACTTGGTGAGCAGATCCAAGTAATGTTTGAAGAAAAACAAGAAACATTCGTACAAGATCTTAGAGCTAAAATGATCGAAATCGCAGATGTGGCAAAACTGATGAATGCCAAAGAATTACTTGGCAATATGTCTGATAAAGATTTATTGAAATATGGTAGAGACTGGTCTACAGGTGTTAAGTTTGCAGCACCGGTATTTGAAGGAGCGAATCAAGCTGAGTTTGACAAACTGTTTGAACTTGCGAAGATCGATTCTGATGGTAAGATGGTACTTTTTGATGGTAAGACCGGCGAGGAGATGATAGAGCGTGTTAACGTTGGTTATATGTATATGCTTAAACTTCACCACTTGGTTGATGAGAAAGTACACGCACGTTCAACTGGACCTTACTCTCTTGTTACACAACAACCGGTTGGTGGTAAAGCACTCTTTGGTGGACAGAGATTTGGAGAGATGGAAGTCTGGGCACTTGAGGCTTATGGAGCAGCACATATCCTTAAAGAGATGTTGACGATCAAGTCAGATGATGTTGAAGGTAGAGCAAGAGCATACAGAGCTATCACCAAAGGTGAGTCTGTACCTGAATCAGGTGTACCAGAAACAATGTTCGTCTTGACTAAAGAGCTTCAGGCACTTGGTTTGGATGTAGATCTATTTGAGAGTAAAAAAGAAGTGGAGCTAGAAAATGAGTAAGTCTTTAGAAAATTTAACACCAATTGATCTTAATAAAGAAGAGAGACCAAAGGATATTGCAGCACTGAAATTAGGTGTTGCAAGTCCTGAAAAAGTACTTTCCTGGAGTTTTGGAGAAGTAAAAAAACCTGAAACTATTAACTACAGAACGCTTAAACCAGAGCGTGATGGACTTTTCTGTGCCAAGATCTTTGGACCGATCAGAGATTATGAGTGTCTTTGTGGTAAATACAAAAAGATGCGTTATAAAGGTGTAGTATGTGAAAAATGTGGTGTTGAAGTTACTTCTTCTAAAGTAAGAAGAAATAGAATGGGTCACATTGATCTTATTGCTCCTGTGGCACATATTTGGTATGTATCTTCATTACCGTCAAGAATCGGTACACTTTTAGGTGTGAAAATGAAAGATCTTGAAAGAGTACTTTATTATGAAGCATATATTGTAAAAACACCGGGTGAAGCTTCTTATGATTCAGCAGGAACCAATCCTCTTGCAAAGTATGATGTACTTAATGAAGAGCAGTATCAGCAGATTATGCAGCGTTTTGGTGATACTGAATTAGATGCGAGAATGGGTGGAGAGATCGTACAGGAACTTCTTGCAGACCTTGATCTTGTTGATATGTTTGCACAACTTAAAGAAGATATTCAGGCGACTAAATCTGAAGCAAAAAGAAAAACGATTGTTAAAAGACTTAAAGTGATTGAGTCATTTTTGCACTCAGGAAATAGACCTGAGTGGATGATGTTGACACAACTCCCGGTACTTCCGCCGGATCTTAGACCTCTTGTAAGTCTTGATGGTGGTAAATTTGCAGTTTCAGATGTAAATGACCTTTACAGAAGAGTGATCAATCGTAACCAGCGTTTAAAAAGACTGGTTGAACTGGATGCTCCTGAAATTATTGTTAGAAATGAAAAGCGTATGCTTCAAGAAGCAGTGGATGCTCTTTTTGATAATGGTAGAAGAGGAAATGCAGTTAAAGGTGCCAATAAAAGACCATTGAAATCACTTTCAGAAGTGATCAAAGGTAAGCAGGGACGATTTAGACAAAACCTTCTTGGTAAGCGTGTTGACTTCTCCGGACGTTCTGTTATTGTTGTAGGACCAGACTTGCGTATGGATCAGTGTGGTCTTCCTAAAATAATGGCGATAGAACTTTTTAAGCCTCATTTAATGGCGAAGCTTGAAGAGAAAGGGTACGCGACAACATTGAAGCAAGCTAAAAAGATGATTGAGCAAAAAGCAAATGAAGTATGGGAGTGTTTGGAAGAAGTAGTTGATAACTATCCTGTGCTACTGAACCGTGCACCGACACTTCACAAGTTGTCAATTCAAGCGTTTCACCCGAGGCTTATTGAGGGTAAAGCGATCCAACTGCATCCGCTTGTATGTTCGGCATTTAACGCCGACTTTGATGGGGATCAGATGGCGGTACACGTACCACTTTCAGATGAAGCAATTGCAGAAGCAAAAGTATTGATGCTTGCATCAATGAACATTTTGCTTCCTGCATCAGGTAAAGCGATTGCAGTACCTTCTCAGGATATGATTTTAGGTCTATATTACCTGACACTTGAGAAGAATGATGTAAAAGGTGCAAATAAACTTTTTTCATCTGTTGAAGAGGTTGAAATTGCTTTTGATCAAAATGCATTGGATCTTAATGCCCGTATCAGAACAGTTATTGATGGAAAGATAGCAACATCAACTGCAGGTAGATTGATCTTAAAATCAATCATTCCTGACTATGTTCCTGAAAAATATTGGAACAAAGTGTTGAAGAAAAAAGATATTGGTACTTTAGTTGATTATATCTATAAGGTAGGAGGTGTTTCCGAAACTGCCGGGTTCCTTGATGATCTTAAGGATATGGGTTTCAAATATGCAACTAAAGTAGGGGTTTCTATTTCAATAGATGACATTATTATCCCTGAAATCAAAGAGGAAAGTGTTCTTGCAGCGAAGGAAGAAGTAAAAGAGATCCAGAGACAATTTGCTTCCGGACTTTTAACAGATCAAGAGCGTTATAATAAGATTATTGATATTTGGACGGATTCAAACAATACGATCGCTGAAGGTCTTATGAGCTTGATTAAGAAGGATAAAGACGGATTCAACTCGGTACATATGATGGCTGACTCAGGGGCAAGAGGTTCTGCTGCACAAATTAGACAACTTTCAGGTATGAGGGGGCTAATGGCAAAATCAGATGGATCAATTATTGAAACACCTATTACTTCTAACTTCCGTGAAGGTTTGAATGTTCTTGAATACTTTATTTCAACACACGGTGCAAGAAAAGGTCTTGCCGATACAGCACTGAAAACAGCGAATGCGGGTTATTTGACAAGAAAGCTTATTGATGTTGCACAAAATGTAAAAATATCAATGACAGACTGTGGTACACATGAAGGTGTTGAAGTCTCTGATATTGTCGTAGGTAATGAGATGATCGAGCCATTGGCAGATCGTATCTATGGTAGAGTTCTAGCAGAAGATATCATTGATCCTATCACTTCTGAAGTACTTGTATCAGAAGGTACAATGATTGATGAAGAGACAGCGTCAAGAGTACAGGAAGCAGGTGTACGTTCTGTAACAATGAGAGCACCATCTTCATGTAAAGCACCTAAAGGTATTTGTGCGAAATGTTATGGTCTGAATATGGCAGATAACAAGATCGTTAAACGTGGGGAGGCTGTAGGAGTTATTGCCGCACAATCCATTGGTGAGCCTGGAACACAACTTACACTTCGTACATTCCACACAGGTGGTACTGCAACTGCCGGGAAAGAAGAGCGTTCTGTTGTGGCGACAAAAGAAGGTTTTGTAAGATACTACAACCTTTCAGTTTTCCGTAACAGAGATGGGAACCTTATTGTTGCCAATAGAAGAAATGCAGGGGTTCTGCTTGTGGAGCCAAAGATAAAAGCAGTCACTTCTGGTACTGTTTCAGTTGTAGTAACACACGATGAGATCGTTGTTTCTGTCCAATCCAAAGGTACAGATGAAGTAAAATATAACCTCAGAAAATCTGATGTTGCAAAATCAAATGAGCTTGCAGGGGTTGCAGGTAAAGTTGAGGGTAAACTCTTCTTGCCACTTAAAGATGGTGACAAAGTTGAAGAGGGAGACTCTATTGTTGAAGTGATCAATGAAGGCTGGTCTGTTCCGAGTCGTATTCCTTTTGCATCTGAACTTAAAGTAGAAGATGGTGCACCTGTGACACAGGAAGTGAAAGCAGAATCTAAAGGTATTGTGAAATTCTTCTTGCTTAAGGGCGATTATCTTGAAGCACATAATGCTGTGAAAGCTGGAGATAAAGTTGTTGAAAAAGGTCTCTTTGCTGTGATCGTTGATGAAAACAACAGAGAAGCTGCACGACACTATGTTTCAAGAGGTTCAGTAGTTCAAGTGAACAATGATGCCGCACTGGAAAGAGGAGATACTATTTCAGCACCTGAAGTTTCAACGCAAGTTGTTATTGCAGAATGGGATCCGTATTCAGAGCCTATCATTGCGGAACAAAAAGGTACATTGAAGTTTGAAGATATTGTTCCGGGTGTTACTGTAGTAGAGCAGTTTGATGAAGTAACAGGTGATACAAGACTTGAATTAAATGAGTATATCCCTGCAGCGTATAAACCGGCGATTATTCTTGCAACGGAGTCCGGTGAAATTATTCGTTATCAGCTTGATCCTAAAACAATTCTATTTGTTAAGGACGGTGAAGAGGTAAGTATTGCAGATATTTTGGCAAAAACACCTAAAGCTGCGATCAAATCGAAAGATATTACCGGGGGTCTTCCGAGAGTTTCTGAACTCTTTGAAGCAAGACGTCCGAAAGATATTGCACTGATCGCACAGATCGATGGTGTGGTAAGTTTTGGTAAGCCTTTACGTGGTAAAGAGAGATTGATTATCTCTGGTGACAACAATCAAATTACGGAACAGTTTGTCGATAAAAACAAAGTGGCACTTGTAAATACAGGTGAATATGTACACGCGGGTGAAAAACTGACTGACGGTATTGTTTCAAGTCATGATATCCTTGCGGCACTTGGTGAAAAAGCTTTGTATGAATACATTGTTGCAGAAGTACAAATGGTTTACCGTAGACAAGGGGTTAACATCTCCGATAAACACATCGAGATCGTGACTTCTCAAATGATGAGACAGGTGAAAGTAGTAGAGTCAGGTGATTCAAAATTCATCGCCGGAGATATTATTTCACGTCGTAAATTCCAGGAAGAGAATGAATCAGTGATCAAACTTGGTGGTGAGCCATCAATCGCAGAGCCAATGCTTGTAGGTATTACACGTTCAGCGGTAGGTGCGGATTCTATTATTTCTGCGGCATCGTTCCAGGATACAACAAAAGTATTGACCTCTGCGTCTATTGCAGGAACAGTGGATATGCTTGAAGATCTTAAAGAGAATGTTGTTATTGGTCGTTTGATCCCGGTTGGTACGGGTATGATCGATATTGATGAGGTAAAATTGACTACTGCTGAGTAGAAAAGCTTCTTTTAGTTACCGCATTTATGCGGTAACAAATTTCTCCTAAATATACCAACAGGTATTTTAAAAACTTATGCTGCCTAAGCATATCTCTCAAAAAGCACTCATCAAATTTACAAGCCAACTTAAAACAGTTGAATCTACCGGTAACGGGTGGTATTTAACAAAAGGGTAAATGCCGGTATTGGTTTTACTCATTTATAAGTTCCAGTGAGAGCTGTACAATATGTAACAATTTTGTTATACTTTGGAACTCATAAAATAAAAAATTATCATAAAAATAGTAAAAAAAGGTAAATGGATGAGACTTACACATAATGAAGTAAAAGCAATGAAAGAGAGTTTTTCAGAGGTATTTCAAAATGGTAAAATTTATCTTTTTGGTAGTCGCGTAGATGACAGTAAAAAAGGTGGTGATATAGATTTGTACATACAAACAGAATCTAAAAATAACAATCTTAAAAAAAAGATAGACTTCTTAATTTTATTGAAAAATAAGATTGGAGAGCAGAAAATTGATGTTATACTATCAAAGGATAAAAATAGGCTAATAGAACAGGAAGCATTAAAAACAGGAATCTTGCTATGAATGAGAGATATGTAGAGAAACTTTTAAAAATACTAAAAGAGTGTGATAAGCATTTGTTGAGACTAAACAGTGCTTCTAGAAAGATGTCCTCATTTATGCCTCTTACTCCTCATAAATATGAAATATTGACGGAAGATGAGATAGAGCATATTGATCAGTTTTTATTTAGGTTTTCTAAGCTTCAAGATGCCATGGGGCAAAAATTATTTAAGAATTTTTTATCTGCTTTAGATGAAGATATAACACATTTTGCATTTATAGATATACTCAATAAACTTGAAAAGATTGAGATATTAGAAGATATAAATATATGGAGAGAGTTAAGAGAATACAGGAATGAACTCTCTCACAATTATGATGATGATCCTCAAATTACTTCAGAAATTATAAGCAACTTATATAGTAAAAAAGAGATTATTGAAGCTATATATGTAAAAATAAAAAGTAGAATAGAATTAAGTAGTTTATAGTTTAAAGATATTTCATATCTACCTGAAACAAGTTTCAGGCTCCTTCTTCTCCCCATTTGCATACTTCAGAAGAGTCAAAGTATATCTCGATATAATATGCCTCCAAAAATCTGTACATAATATATTAGATGAAAGTACTTGTTTAGTGTTTTCATGTGGTGTAAGAACCCAGATTCAAGAGACATTGATCTCAATTCAAACTAACCCATGAAAATGGAACAACAGAAAGGAAACGATTTGCCTACAATTAACCAATTGATTCGTAAAGAACGTAAGAAGCAAGTGAAAAAATCAAAATCACCTGCACTTGTAAAATGTCCTCAGAGAAGAGGCGTATGTACCAGAGTTTATACAACAACTCCAAAGAAACCTAACTCAGCACTTAGAAAAGTAGCTAAAGTTAGATTGACTTCAGGATTTGAAGTAATCTCATATATCGGTGGTGAGGGTCACAACCTTCAGGAACACTCTATCGTACTAGTACGTGGGGGAAGAATTAAAGATTTACCTGGTGTGAAGTATCACATCGTTCGTGGTGCATTGGATGCGTCAGGAGTAAATGGTAGAACAGTTGCTAGATCTAAATACGGAACTAAAAAGCCTAAAAAATAATCTTTATTTATGAATAGTAGCTTTGCTGCTGGTCAAAAAGAAAAAATAGATAAAAAAAGTAAAAGGTTAGTCTGGGAACAGGCTTCAAGCAGGTATTGTCATTTAGTCTCTATAGTAGACTTGCCTTAGGGGACAAGACTTGAGTAAATTTTAAATAATTGAAGGAATCTCTATGAGAAGAAGAAAAGCTCCCGTTAGACCGGTATTGCCAGATCCAGTACACGGTTCTAAAGTATTAACAAAATTCATCAATGCTATTATGCTTGGTGGTAAAAAAAGTGTTGCGCAAAAAGTAATGTATTCTGCGTTAGAAAGAATTGAATCAAAATCTGGTGAAAAAGGTATTGACGTATTCAACAAAGCAATGGATAACGTTAAACCTGTAATGGAAGTAAAGTCAAGAAGAGTAGGTGGTGCAACGTACCAGGTGCCTATTGAAGTTAGACCTGTAAGACAGCAGTCTTTAGGAATTAGATGGATCGTTGATGCAGCGAGAAAAAGAAATGAAAGAACAATGATGGAGCGTCTGTCCAATGAACTTATGGACGCTGCAACAGATAAGGGTTCTGCTTTCAAGAAGAAAGAAGATACTTACAAAATGGCAGAAGCGAACAAAGCATTTGCTCACTATAGATGGTAAGGGAATAAGTTATGGCAAGAACGCACAAACTTAACGACGTAAGAAACATCGGTATTGCTGCTCACATTGATGCAGGAAAAACAACAACAACTGAAAGAATTCTTTTCTATACAGGTGTTGAACATAAAATTGGTGAAGTACATGATGGTGCTGCAACAATGGACTGGATGGAGCAAGAGCAGGAGAGAGGTATTACTATTACTTCTGCTGCAACAACTTGTGAGTGGGCCGGTAAACAAATTAACATCATTGACACTCCGGGACACGTTGACTTCACTATTGAAGTTGAACGTTCTATGAGAGTACTTGACGGTGCTGTATCTGTATTCTGTGCAGTTGGTGGGGTTCAACCACAATCTGAGACAGTATGGAGACAAAGAAACCGTTATGGTGTACCATCAGTTGTATTTGTTAACAAGTATGACAGAACTGGTTCAGATTTTTACGAAGTTGAGAGACAAATTCGTGAGAGACTAAAAGGTAACCCGGTTCCTATTCAACTACCTATCGGTGCTGAAGAGAATTTCCAGGGTGTTGTTGACCTTGTGAAGATGAAAGCGATTGTTTGGGACAAAGATGCTGAAATGGGTTCTAACTACCACGTAGAAGAGATTCCTGAAGATATGGTAGAAATTTCAGAGACATACCGTGAAAAATTGATCGAAAGTATTTCTGAAGCAGACGGAAACGACGAGCTTATGGAAAAATACATGGAAGGTGAAGAGCTTACTGAAGAAGAGATCGTAGCTGGTATCAAAGCTGCGACTATCGGTATGCATATTGTTCCTATGACTGTAGGTTCTGCATTTAAAAACAAAGGTGTTCAGACTCTGCTTGACGCTGTTGTTGCTTACCTTCCATCTCCTGTTGAAGCACCTGCTATCAAGGGTACGGAAATGGATGATGAAACTAAAGAAGTGATCGTTGACTCTACTGATGATGGTGAATTTGCATCATTGGCATTTAAGATCATGACAGACCCATTTGTTGGTCAGTTGACATTTATTCGTGTATACCGTGGTTCTCTAGAATCAGGTTCTTACGTACTTAACTCTACAAAAGAGAAAAAAGAGCGTATCGGTCGTATCATGAAAATGCATGCGATCAAAAGAGAAGAAGTTGCTGAAATTTATGCTGGTGAGATCGGTGCGGTTGTTGGATTGAAAAATACAACAACTGGAGATACTCTTTGTTCAGATAAAGATAAAGTTGTACTTGAAAGAATGGATTTCCCGGATCCGGTTATTTCTGTTGCGGTTGAGCCTAAAACAAAAGCTGACCAGGAAAAAATGGGAGTTGCACTTGGTAAACTTGCTGCAGAAGATCCATCTTTCCGTGTCTCTTCAGATGAAGAGACTGGACAGACTATTATTTCAGGAATGGGTGAACTTCACCTTGAAATTCTTGTAGATAGAATGAAGAGAGAATTTAAAGTTGAAGCTGAAGTGGGTGCACCGCAAGTTTCATACAGAGAAACAATTCGTAAAGAAGTTAAAAAAGAGTACAAATATGCGAAACAATCTGGTGGACGTGGACAATTTGGTCACGTGTATCTTCACATTGAGCCGCAAGAGCCAGGATTTGGTTATGAGTTTGTTGATGCTGTTAAGGGTGGGGTTGTTCCAAAAGAATTTATCCAGCCGGTAAATAAAGGTGTTCAGGAAGCTATGGCTAGAGGAATCCAGGCAGGTTACCCTGTTGAAGATGTTAAAGTAACACTTTATGATGGTTCTTATCATGATGTTGACTCCTCTGAAATGGCGTTTAAACTTGCTGGTTCAATGGGATTCAGAGACGGTTGTCGTGAAGCAAACCCAGTTATTCTTGAGCCAATGATGAAAGTTGAAGTTGAAGTACCTGAAGATTACATGGGTGACGTTATTGGTGATGTTGCTAAAAGACGTGGTCAAGTTTCAGGAATGGATGACAGAGCAGGAAACAAAATTGTTAATGCATTTGTTCCACTTTCAGAAATGTTCGGTTACTCAACTGACCTACGTTCAATGACTCAAGGTCGTGCGACATATGCAATGGAATTTGATCACTATGAAGAAGTTCCACAGAATGTAGCTAAGGAAATCATCGAAAAGCGTAACAGCTAAGACGGGTTTCTTTACCGCATATTCGGTCGGATGGAGTTTTCTCCATTCGGTCACTTACTATCAGTAAGCTCTCTCATTACGAAAATCCCATCAAACCAAATCTACAATAAATTAACTCCGAAATTTTCTATTACGAAGTGTAAAATATTAGTCTATAATCACTATTTCATTATAATTCCAATACAAATAACATAAACAATTCAAACTTGGCGATAGCCTAGCTATATTAAATCACACGAAGTGTGCTCTGTCTCTGTGAACGACCTTGAAAGCGCAGCGATTCGAGAACAGAGACGCTTTTTTTGCTTCGTTTTTTTCTAAAAAAAATGATGAGAGAACCAACGCCTCAATGTAAATAAGAGGAAATGTAAATAAAAAAACAAAAAGAAGAAAAAATGAAATTTATCATCGACCTAATAGAAGACATCAGAGAGCAGATCGGAAACCAGGAAGCTTATACACTAACAGCAGGGCTACTAAAAGAAGACCCAAATGACAGCAATAAACTCATCTACTCCGGGGAAGCACTATTAAATACACATCATATAGATGAAGTGAAGAAGCAACTTATCTTTGAAATAGACGGTAGTAATGCCAAG
>Ga0256827_10000937_pt1 | contig 18413 bp, 10 predicted proteins | sample CV84metaG_FD_185977 | JGI IMG/M metagenome (GOLD analysis project Ga0256827, IMG submission 185977) | Hydrothermal vent microbial communities from East Pacific Rise, Pacific Ocean - CV84 | ecosystem: Environmental > Aquatic > Marine > Hydrothermal vents | place: Pacific Ocean: East Pacific Rise... | reverse complement strand
ATCACTGGAAAAATGGTGATGGCTTTGGATGGGATAGAGTATTGATTTTAAAGTTTTTAAGCCTTTTCTTGGCACTTACTTTTATGGTGTTGGGGCTGTTTTGGCATCAGCATGGTTATGACTATAAGGGGCAAGAGAAATCACTTGAAAACTTGGTGCTTTTAACCAACCATGCTACCCCTGCTTATGGTGTGGCTTACAGTGAAAAAAGGGAACGTGTTGATGGTGCTTTACATCACGCTTACCCTGAAATGCCAACAACCAATCGTTTAGGTTTTGTCTATGCTAAATAACGCTTTCTTTCACTTTTTCACCCTGCAACTGTTTAAAGAGCGTGGTAAACACATCGCTGTTGTGTTGCTCTCGGTTGTGATTTTGTTTCTTTTAAGTTCGGTGCTTTTTCTCTCCTCTTCTATTCGCCATAGTTTGAACCAAACGCTGAGTGTTCAGCCCGATTTTGTTGTTAGCAAAACGCTAGGTGGTGAAAGTACCACCACCCCACTGGAGTGGAGTGATGAGTTGGTAGATATCTATGGTGTTAGCGAAGTTTCACCAAGGGTTTATGGACGCTATTTTGCAAAGAGTAAAGAGAAATTTTTTCTTATTGTTGGGGTAGACTTTTTAGAGGAGCAGAGCCATCAAGAGCTTAAAAAAATCATGGAAACCACAGAGTTAAAAGGTTTTTTAAACGGTGATAAGATGTTGGTAGGGGAGGGTGTGAAAAACTACCTCTCTCAAAACTTTTATGAAGATGATTACAACTTTTTAACTCCAAAGGGTGAGTTTAAAAAGGTGGCTATTTTTAAAACCCTCTCAGCCAAAAGTAATTTTATTGCCAACGATATGATGATAATGCCCATCGACTTGGCACGAACCATTTTAGGGTATGGGGAAGAGGAGGTGAGAGATATCACCTTTAATGTACCCAACCCTGACGAGTGGGAGATGGTCGCCGACAAAGTTTCAGCTTTGCATTTTAACCTCAGTGTCACCTCTAAAAAAGAGGTGGAAAAAGCTTATGAAAATCTTTATAACTATAAAGGTGGATTTTTTCTGATACTCTTTTTGGTTTTGTTGACCACTTTTGTGTTGATATTGTATCAGCGTTATAGCATGGTGTACTCTAGTGAGCGTAGAAATATAGGGTTGTTACGTGCTTTGGGTTGGGGTATTAACGATGTGTTGAAGTTGAAGTTTTTAGAGACCATCTCGGTGTTGCTTATCTCTTTTGTCTTGGGGGTTGTTTTGGCTTATGTTTATGTTTTTGTGTTTGATGCACCTTTGTTAAGTAGCATCTTTTTAGGGGCTGAAAACATAGAACGAAACCTTGGTTTTGTACCTGTGGTAGACTTTTCGGTATTGAGTTCTATCTTCCTTATTTACGCTGTCCCTTTTATCGCTTCGGTGCTTATTCCTGTTTGGCGAGTGGCTGTGACAGACCCAAAAGAGGCGATGCTATGATAGTAATTGAAAATTTATATAAAAAGTTTGGTGAGGTAACTATTTTAAACAACATTAACCTACATATCAAACAGGGTGAAACAGTTATTTTAAAAGGGGTGAGTGGGAGTGGAAAAACTACCTTGCTTTCCATTATGGCTGGGCTAGACAAACCGAGTTCAGGAAAGATTCTTATAGACGCTGAACCCATCTCTAAACTACCTGATGCCTTTGCCTCTAAGTTACGAGCCAAAAAAATAGGGATGATTTTTCAACACTTTAACCTGTTCGAGCATCTCAGTGTCGAAGAGAATGTGATGATACCCCTTGTCCCCTCTGGTCTAAAACAAAATGTTATTCGTGAAAAGGTAAAAAATGCCTTAGATTTGGCAAACATAAGTCATAAAAAAAGTATGTTAGCCTCTCGTCTGTCAGGGGGAGAGAAACAGCGTACAGCCATCGCTAGGGCATTGGTGGCTAACCCCAATATTATTTTGTGTGATGAACCCACTGCGAACCTTGACAAAGAGAACTCTTTGATGTTTATCGAGATACTAAAAGAGTTACATGGTCAAGGTAAAACCATTGTGGTTGCGACCCATGACCCATTGTTTGAGTATTTGAGTTTTGAGAATAAAGTAATACCGATGGTCGATGGGGCTATTTGTGAATGAGATTCTATTTTCTAACCAAGTGATTGTCTATTTGTTGAGTGAAAGCATCCTTTTTGCTCTGCTTTTGGTAGCATTTTTTGTCTCTTTGAAAATCGTGCTTAAATGGGACTTTGAAAGCTTTAGCCCAGCCCAATTTAAACTGGAACAACAAGCCTACTTGGTCACTACCATCATACTTTTTGTGTTTGCCATCAAGTTTTTTTTAACGCTTTATTTTACCTTTACCATTGATGTTTTGTCATTGTTAGTCCCTGGGGCGATGTGTTCAGCAGGGGTGATAACTGCCAACAGCTATGGCTCACCCCTTTTGGTACTAAAACTCTTGATACTCTTTGGACTAACCCTGTGGCTCTATGTCAACTTTTACGATGTACGCACCAAAAACTACCAATGGTTTAAAGAGAAGTCATTTTTGTTTATGGGGATTTTCCTTTTGATTGTTGTGGAGTTGGGTTTAGACTTTTTCTACTTTTCAAACATCGACACCCATCTACCTGTCTCATGCTGTTCAGCACTTTTTGGTCAGTTAGAGGGAGCGAACCCTTTACCTTTTGGGCTAGATATTAAGATGCTCCTTATACTTTTCTATCTGCTGTTTGTTATGGTTATTTTAACCTTAGTAAGTAAACAATCGGTACTTTACATCGTCTCAAATATCCTCTTTTTATACGTGGCTTACTTTGCCGTAGTTTACTTTTTTGGAACATATATTTATGAGCTTCCCACCCATAAATGCCCATTTTGTATGTTACAAAAAGAGTACTACTATGTGGGCTATCTGGTATGGAGTTCCCTTTTATTGGGTTCATACATGGGAATCAGCTCTGCCATCACCTCACTGTGGTTAAAAAAAGAGTTTAAATCCTATAAAATGGTGATGGGATTGCTTGGATTTTTTGTGTTGATATGTACTGGGTATGTTGTGGTTTTTTATGGGGGGAATGGGGTGTTTTTGTAGGGGGGGAAAGAGTTTATTTAAAGTTTTTAGATAAAAAGTAAAGATATTATGACAATTTGACATATTTTAGTGAATCAGTATACATTATTATAATATAATATAAATATTTTTAAGGATATAAATGAAAAAACTAGATTTATTAAAAAGAAAACAATTAGAATATATTATTAATACATCTGAATATAAAGATGCCCTAAAAGAAGTTCGTAAAAACATTACCCAAGGTGCAAAGTTAGCAGAGAGTGAAGCCTCAGTTGTATCAATATTTGAGTTAGAATTATTTTCATTTATAAAAGAGGTTCTTGGACTAAAATATTATCCCCAAAAAGAGAGAGGGGTTAACACCCAAAGACATATATCTAAAGGGAGAATTGATAGTAAAATAGGTGCTTTAATAATAGAGTTTAAAAAACCATTAACTCTTAAAAATGAGAAACAGATGGAATCTGCATCTAAACAGATTGGTGAATATTTAGATGGACTATTTGATGAATATAATAGTGACTTTTTAGGAATTGTTACCGATGGAACAAAATGTCAAATTATCAATATGGAACATGGGAAGCACTATTATAGTGCTTATGAAACTTTAAGTTACAAGCATCTGGATTTATTAATAAAGAATATTGTATTACTTGAAAAAGTTTCATTAAGTTCAGAAAATTTGGTTAAAGATTTTTGTGAACCACAAGAGAATAATATTTCAAAATCACTTACGTTAACTCTTTATCATACACTAAAAAACAATCCTACTGCAAAATCAATTATGTTGTTTAAAGAGTGGAAAGAGCTTTTTCGTTTGGCTCATGATGATAAGTCTAAACAGACAGCAGTAAAAGAGAGACGTACTTCTCTTGAATTGATTGTTGATGATAAATTTAAAGAGCAAGATGATGAGTATTTAGCTCTTTATGCCCTCCAAACGACTTATGCAATTATTATTAAGATAATTGCCTATAAAGTTATTAGTAAAATACGATTTGATAAATCTTTAATTGATTTTCATATATTGGCTACAACCGATAATGACTCTCTTCAATTTCAGATGAATGAATTAGAAGAGGGTGCAATTTTTAGAAATTTAGGGATAGGAAACCTCCTCGAAGGAGATTTTTTTGCATGGTATAGTAGCAGTGAACAATGGAATGATAATATAGGTAATATTGTTAAAAAAATCTTCGGAGTTTTAACACCTTACGAAGATAAAGCTATTTTTGATAATGCTGATAATGCAAATGATTTATTTAAAGATTTGTTTATGCATATTATCCCTGATAAAGTTCGACACTCTTTGGGTGAATTTTATACACCACCTTGGTTGGCAGATAATTTAATTACAGAATCTATTAAGAAATCAAAAACTAAAGAGTGGAAGGGACTTGACCCCTGTTCAGGTTCAGGTACTTTTCTTACAATTTTAATAAAAAAGGTATTAGAGGAGACAAAAGGTGAAAGTAAAGAGAAAAGATTATCTTCTGTATTGAGTAGAGTAAAAGGGATAGATTTAAATCCTTTGGCTGTTTTAACAGCAAGAATAAACTATTTTATAAATATCTCCCCTTTGATTTCGGACAATGATTCTTTTGAAATACCTGTTTATTTAGGAGACTCTTCTTATGTTCCATCAGAAGAAAATATTGATGATATACCCTGTCTCTCTTATCAGATTCAAACCATTCAAGGAGAGATAGAAATCTTTTTGCCTAAAAGTATTGTTCGTGATGCAGAACTGTTTTCAAAAACAATGACAAGTATAGAGGATGATGTTCATAATTTAGATGAACAGGAGATAGTGAATAAGCTTCTTGATATAACACCTAAAGAGGAGCAGAGTAAAATTATAGTTTTAAATCTTCAATCGTTGGCTCTAAAATTGGTTGAGTTGGAAAAAAATGATTGGAATGGTATATGGGTTCGGATTATTACCAATTTTTTAACAACAGCAAACCTAGGCTACTTTGATATTATAGTTGGTAATCCTCCTTGGATAGATTGGAAAAATTTACCTGCTGGGTATAGAGATAGAATTAAAGATTTATGTATCGACAGACATCTTTTTTCAGGAGATGGGAGAACAGGAGGGATAAATCTTAATATTTGTGCGTTAATCTCAAATGTATCAGCTCAAAACTGGTTAAAAGAGGATGGTGTTTTAGCATTTCTAATGCCACAAACTTTGATTTTTCAGCAAACCTATGAAGGATTTAGAGAGTTTAATTTGGATAATGATAAAAGATTATATCTACAAGAGGTATATGATTGGACTAAATCAGGACATCCATTTAAACCTGTTCAGCAGAAATTTTTAACATACTTTTTTTCTGATAAAGAGGTGTGTTATCAAAAAGGGATAGTTTCAAAGCACTATATTAAATCAAGTAGAGAGACGCTTGAACGATATAAAAATATTAATGAGTATGAAAAAGTATCTCATCTATTTATTACTTCTAATCAGTTGATAGGGCAGGTAAATAGAGATAACACTATATTCTCTTATGCAACAGATGAAAAAGAGCTTCAGCGTTTTAGTAAAATATCAGGTAGTACTAAATATAGAGGAAGAGAGGGTGTTGAGTTTTATCCTCAAGAGTTATATCTATTGGAAGTAGATACAAAGATGCCAATGTCCTTTGAAGATAAGATTTTTGTTAAAAATTTTCAAAATAATAAATCAAAATATAAAATTCCTCAACAGACTTTTTTATTGGAAACTAAATATCTTCATCCCTTAATTAAAGGGGTTGATATAAAAAGATTTCATATAGAAGAGTCAAAGTTTTTAGTGCCATTTCCTTATAAAAAAGAGAATACAAGAAGTCCTATATCTGCAAAAGAGTTATTAAAAGAGTCTAAATTACTTAGTCAGTATTTTAATAAATTTAAAAAAGTTATTAATGAACAGTCAGATTATACTTCAAAAATTATAGGAGAAAAAAATAAGAATGAATTCTATGCTTTGGCAAGAGTTGGAGATTATAGTTTTGCTGACAATTATGTGGTATTTAGAGACAATACAAAATGGGTATCAGCCGTTGTTTCAAAAATTGGTACACCATGGGGCGAGAAAAAAAGACCTCAATTTCAAAATCATGCTGTCTCAATTTGTCAAGATGATACAGGTCGTTTTATAACTTTAGATGAAGCTCATTTTATCTGTGCTGTTATGAATGCTCCTTTAACCAATAGATATATTATAAACTCATCGGATTCTCGTTCTTTTAAAATAAGACCACAGATAAATATTCCAAAATATGATGGAGAAAAATTATTGCATATAGAGTTATCTAAATTATCTAAACAGGCACATAAAAATTATGATAATGAAACTAAAATAAAAAAGATAGATGAAAGATTAGATGAATTGGTAGTAAAGTTGAATTAAAGTTTATAGAGATGAGTAAAGTTACTCATCTCTTTTTAGGTAGTTTTTATCTACGGTTATGATCTACCAATAATTGCACCTGCTAATGTACCTCCAGCTGTGTTACTCATGACACATTCTGTAAAGTTTAGAGCAGAATGAATAAGTTTGTTTCTCATACAAAATAAAAGGGAACTAGGCTAACTTCTCTTTCTTGAAGTAGATATTCTCCTATACTTCATGTTCCTTCTGTTAATAATGGATATTTACTTTAAAGTAGCCCGTCCCAATTTACTTAAAAAACTCATATATAGTTGAACATTATCAAGATGATAAAGAAAGAGGAAGATTTAAGCACTTTATTTGAGAATGTAACCAATATGAAAGAGATAAACAGTAAGAACAAATGGACGATCCCTATTTGGAATTGGTCGCTTACAATCTCTCATCTTAATATTCATCTTAAGGAGAGATTGCAGGGGAGGAGGATAATTTAGATGTTGACACAGAATCTATTACTCTCCTATTTTCTTTTATATTTTTTATTATTTTATTCTCGTTTGATTATTTCTTTTTTGCTCAAGAAGATATTTAAATGAAAAGACTTTTTTCTCTTTTGTTTTGAGTGTTCCTACTCTAAAGGCCATATTAATGGTATAATCAGAATAACTCATTTGGTCTGAATATTGAGCACTCGCACAACTATTTTGACTACGGTATATATCTATTGGATGGGTTGTCCAATTACGACTAACACAGGTATTATGAGCTATAGGGTCTACAGAGTAAATTCCAATAGCGAGTTGAGTTCTGCATCCAACTGCTTGTGCAATATTTTTAGATAAAATGGGTAAATGACCAAAGTATCCACCTCTTCTGTTCCATGTCCGAAACGTGCCATAATCGTCTAGCTCTAGGTCTATGTCTTGGTCTGGGTCAATACCTCTTGCATAGTATAAATCTCTAATCTCTTCTCCTAAATTTTGAATCTCTACACGTACAATAAGCTCTCTAGAGTTTGGATCGAGTGTGTACTTCTGTATGATTTCTAGCCTTGGTTTTTCAATATAGGAGTATGCCAATGCTCCCCCCTCAGGCATTGAATCTATCCCTCTTCTTAATGCTCTAACTCTTGTAGGAATTTGGTCTAATGGTGGGGTATATTTTCCTCCATTTCTATTATTGTTGGTATAGAGTAGCCCCTCTCTAGCAGAGTAGATAGAGAAGTACTCATGTGGTGTTCCAGGTTGCAAATAGTCAGGAGTGGTTACTGTTCCTGTTCCTCTTGGATTAAAGGTTAGTCCCAACTTATAACGTCCATTACCTAAAGTTCCATCTCCACTGATACAAGTCGCTACATATCGGTTCTCAAGAAATACCCCCTCTCCATACAGTTGACAATTTTCACGCAAGGTCTTGATATTTTGTGTTGCTGGTGAATTATTTTTTACCCCAGGAGCTACCTCTTGCTTACTTTCCTCATTTTTAGAGATTGTCTCTAACTCTTTTAAATCAACACCTTTCTCTTTAAGGGTTTTATATGCTTCTGGTTCATACTTTTTGATATATGTCTCAAAATCTCCTGCATATAACGCCGTAGAGGTGAGTAAACTTAGTCCTATAATTATTTTTATTGTTTTTATTTTCATCTGTTTATCCTTTTCTTCTATTTATCACGAGATAGTGTGATGTTGGAATTATATGAGTAAAATTTAGACATTTTAGACATTTTAGAAAATTTAGACAACCTACTACCTTAGAACAAAAAATAATTTATCTATCCAAAAAGTAACAGTAGTGAGCTATTTATTGGTTATAATATTCAAAAATATTTGATAATAAATTATAATTTAACTAGATAAAAGGGGTTATAATGACAGATAAACAGATAATAAATTTTATTGTAAAAGAGGAGTTAAATAGAGAGACTTTTAATAAGATTAAAAATAGACTTCCTAAAAAAATTCAAAAGGATAATAGCAAAGTTTTAGAACAGTTAAAGAGAGAAATTAATATGTCAGAGTCTCTATTTAGGCAATATATAGAAAAAATTAAAACCACACAACCTATGCCCCATACACAACTCTTAAATTTTATTATGAATGAATTGGTAGAACAAGGATTAAAATGGGATGGAGAGAGAGATTTTTCATATACTTGTCCCAAATGAGGAGTGGGATAAATATAAAAAGTGTTGGTATCAATGGCATACGCAACATGTTGAGAAAATTACAAAAGACACGATTAGGCAGTCCATTCAAGAACAGTTAAAATTTAGTTCCTACATTTGGAATCTTCCTGAGGAGAAGCAGAGAGAGATTATTCCTCAAAGAATTAGAGAGTTTTTAGAAAAGAAAGATAGAAAGCCTATCAATAATTTTATTATAGAGTCTCCCCTAAAACCTATTGAAAAACCCATTATTAAAGAGCAGGAGTTATTTCTTAAATATATAGAGGGTGAAGTAAATGAGGTGGTAGAGAAGGTATTGGCTGAGAACAGAGAGTTGTTTTTAAAAAAGGAGGAGAATCAAGCTTTTTTACTTGAAGCTTTGCCAATTATCTACAACAAAGGATTTTATACTTTTCTAAATGATACGTTACTCCCCTCTCTCTCTCGTCATCATAGAGATAGGATTGATATAAAGATTAAAGAGGTCAATGTATTGATAAATATTGAAGAGTCTAGCTATGAAGAGATTTTTTACCTATTGACCAGTATAGTCGAAAATTCTAAGGAGAATAGAGTTTACATCAGCACCATGATAATTACCTCTTTTAGAGTAAATGAATTAAAAAAGAGAAATATCTCAAAAAATCATCTTTATACAATATTGAAAAATTGTATAAAATATTACTATGATATCTATAATGATAAAAAGACATATCACTACTATCCTGCTATTAATTTAATACATATGATAAAGATTCTTGATATTCTTTTTGAAGATAATCAAGAGAGTAAAAAATATAATGTAGAGAAAATTTATAAATCTACTCAAGCCTCTATAAAAAAAGCTAAAGTAGCAGATAAAGAGGCAAACTATTATGCAACTATTAGTAATTTTGAATTTTATCTATTACTTAATAATTCTATTGAAGTTAGAGAGATTGAGACTATATTGGAAGATTTAGAACCAACAAAATTTTTAGCTGATCAATCTCTCTATCAACTCAAATTGTTTGTAAATACCGTAAAGAGGTTTACAAAAATATCCCATCCTATTGTCGATAGAGTTGATGAAGTTATAGATATTTTTGAAGATTATATCTATTGGTTATAGAAATCAATAGGGGATTAGGGTCACCTTAATGGGAACAACCGTAACTGCGATAGTATAACTTTTTAAATACAAATATTAAAATTATTATTTAAAATAAATTTAGATATTGTAAAATATTAAAAGGAATTCTCATGCGTTTAAATATTTTACTAATAAGTCTTTTTCTAACCATGCTTTTTCAAGCTTGTGATGAAGATAAAGCCTCTAATCCACCTCCCTCAGTTACTCCTATACCATCTACTACGCCCACTCCTTCACCTACGCCCATAATAGATACGATTAAGCCAACGATTCAACTCATTGGAGATTCTAGCATAACACTAATAGAAGGTTCTAGTTATATAGAAGAGGGGGCAAGTGCAAGTGATGATATAGATGGGAATATTACAAAAAATATTCTTATAAGTGGTTCTGTAAATAGTGCAAGGATTGGAACTTATGTGGTTCGTTATAATGTAAAAGACTCAGCAGGAAATAGTGCCAAAGAAGAGAGAAGAATCATTCATATAATTGAAAATGAGACTTTTGATACAACGAAACCAATTATTGAGCTTATTGGAGATTCAAATATAACGTTGGTTCAAAACACTCCCTATATAGAACAGGGGGCAAGTGGGACAGATGATATAGATGGGAATATAACAAAGAGCATAGTGATAAGTGGCTCAGTAGATAGTGCAACTTTGGGAAGTTATAGGGTTCATTATAATGTAGAAGATTTTGCAGGAAACCAAGCGATAGAGGTTGTACGATATGTTAATGTTATTCATAAACTACAAAAACCTTGGTTAAATATATTATTAAAGTTTAAAGATGATGGAGATATGGGATATACACCTAAACTTATTGAATCTTTCTTTTCCAATAAATTTCCAGGGCTTGAAGATTATTGGAAATGGGTTTCTAATGGGAAAATAGATATTTCTGGAACAAAAACATTGCCTAAAATTTATACTCTTCCTAAAAATAGAAAAGAGTATTTAGATGTGTTTGGGAAAGAAGTTTTAACAGCTGAAGTGGATGCTGATTTAATAAACATAATAAAAGAGAATAAGATTGAAACAATAGGTTATTATGGCTTAAATATCTTTTATAAAGAGAATCCCTCTAATGGTGCTAGTACAGGAGGTGCTAGTATTGATTTAAATAATAATACTTTTAAAATAACTCATCTCAATAGCTATGAGCCTGATGTTATTGCCCATGAGATGGGTCATGGATATGGCTTAGAACATTCAACAAATGAAACAGCATTTAATGATAATGAAAATTATGAAGATTACTATTCTGTAATGGGAAGAGGGGAATGGCAAAATGTTGATAATCCGTATATTTGGCCAAGAGGTATAACAGCTTATCATAAATGGCAATTGGAACTCTTTAATGAAAATCAAGTATTAGACTCTAAAAATATAGATTTTTCAAAAGGGAAAACAGTTTATCTCCATCCTCACCAAGAGATGAATATTTCTAAACCTTTGGTTGCAGTTTTAAGGTTAAAACATAATACTGTTTATACCGTTGAAGCTTTTGATTTGATTAAATATGATAACGTATCCTATGGAGGATCAGATGAACCGTTTGTATTGATACGAAAAATAGAAATGGATTATGGTATAACTTTTTTACTTAGTACTGAACTGGATAAAGTTTATCCTAGTATGGAGTCCACAGAATGGATAGCAGGTGAAAGATTTGTTGATTCAAAAGTAGGTATTGTTATTGATATTTTAGAAAAAAAAGGTGATGGATTCAATGTGGAAATAACGGCACCAAAATATACAGTATCAAAAGTAATGGCAAAAGCAGTATTTAATCAAGCCTATCAAGAGAATTATGAACCTGATACCATAGATGAAATTTTAAATCAAGCCAACTATGCCTATGTTTTAGTTGACCCTTTTAACGAAGGTGTAGTCTCTAAAATTTCAGATATCAAATTAAAAACTAATGAAGTTGGAGGATATATCTCAGCAGGTACAGGGGAGGAGTATAGAGATGACTTTTCAGAGCTTAAACCATATTTAGCTACTAAAGCATGGGCAGAGTGGTCAGATGAGTTTTATATAAGTAAAATTACCCCTGAGTTAAAAGCCATTATGGAAAGACGTATAGATAAGATGGCAGAGTGGGGTTTGGATTGGGTAGAGTTTGACAATATGGATTGGCTTACCGAAGAGACAAGAGAAGAGTACAATCTTGAAGCTACTGTAGCAGAAGGAAAAGCGTATATCAATGAACTCTGTAACTATGCACATGAAAGAGGGATGAAGTGTATGGCAAAAAATAGTGTAGATGGGTTTAATGATTTTGAAGGTGTTCTCTATGAATCTTCATCAAGCAATAAAAATTGGTGGGATACAGAGGGTACAAAATCATTTTTAAAGCAAAAAAAATTGGTCATTATAAACCACTATAATGAGGAGGATTGTGATGCTGTTTATGCAGAGTATAAAAAAACGTATCAAACCGAGGATTTATCTTTTATTTGTGAAGATAAGGGATTGAAAAAGTATAGACATTATAATAATGATTAAGAAGATTAGAGTTCTTGCTAAACTAGGAAACGACGGCTTTAGCCTCGTCTTGTTCGGAGCTGAAGCGAATGCCAATGAATTAAGAAAAATTTGAATTCTGTAGGGTCGATTTATCGACCACGAATTGAAAAAAATGCCTATTTTATGGTCGATAAATCGACCCTACGCGATAAATTTGGAATTTAAAATCCTTAAGTCATTGGCATTGAGTAGAAGCCTTCGATTTTGAAGAGGGATTGCTTGGATTTTTCGTAGAGGAAAAAATAAGATTTTTTTGATGTTTCAATTTTAATTTTATAAAATGAGTATATAAAGTTTACTCTTGTGATATACTTTACTTATGAAAAAGATAGGGATAAAAGAACTACTACTAGAGCCACTCAAACAAGATTACATCCAAGAAGAGAATTATAATAATAAGTTGAGTAGAGGGATTTCTATTATTGAAGCTTCTACCAAATTTATTACTATACTTACTCTCTCTGTTATTAATAAAATAGATTTTTCAAGATATATAGAGATAACTAAAACGCTACAAGACCTAACTTTAGGTAAATACTATTTAACACTATGGAATACCAAAGAGAAATTTAGTACTAGTGATAAACTTTTTAGAGAGCTTCAAGAGATTTTTGGAATAAGTACAAATATTTCGTTGGAATTACCTGTGAGTATCTTGGAAGACAGGTCTGAAAAGGTGGAAATAAAATCATTTTTAACCAAAACCAAAAAGGCTACAGAGGGAATAGACAATCTCTTTCTTTATGGGGTAGAGTTTAGAAATATTTTTAAAGGGCATAGTGCTATTATTAAAGAGGATGATAGTCAACTTTTTCAGAAAGTATTTGACAATTTAGATATTTTGCTTAAAGAGTTAGAGGAAGTTGTGGATAAAGTTATCAATCTAAAAGGTTTGGATTTTTATCTTGATGAGTATGATGATAGGTACAAAAAAATCATTATGATAGACAATCAAAATGAGTATTTTTTATCTCCTATGTTGGTTTATAGTTACTGTAATCTATATAATTGTAAAAATCATCCAAAGCTCTATTTTGTCAATCGGCTTAGTAATTCAGAGGCTCAATATCTTGACTATGTAGCCAATCACCCCTTTACCCTTAAAACCAAAGAGAATGAGTGGGAGATAGGGACACTTCAGAAATCGTCTAAAAAGTTAAATGAGGAGATAAACTACTCCAATCGTGAGAAGTACAAAGAGCTTAGTACTGTTTTTGTGGGAAGAAGAGAAGAGTTAAAAAAGATAAAAACGCATATTATTGACAACTATCACTCCAATACACTTTCGATTATTACGGGAAAAGCAGGGATTGGTAAATCGGCTTTTGTAACACAGCTTCAAGCGATGATTGATGAGGAGAAAGAGAGTGATATATCGTATCTCTTCTATGCTATTAAAAACCAAAATAGTGATAATGAGCTAAAAAAGTTTACAGAGAGTCTAAAAAAGTATTTGGAAAAACATATAACGATTGCCAAAAAAGATAGAAACAAGAGTACCATTACAGAGCTATTTGAGCTAGTCGAAAAATCAAATTCAAAAAAAACTCTTTTTCTTATTATTGATGGATTGGATGAGTTTGATAATGTGGTAAAGTTTTTACATGATATACAATTGCATGAGGTCAAGCAGAGTAATAATATCCATCTTGTTTTAACCTCTCGCCCCTATAATAATGTTCTTCGTACACTGATAGAAATCACATCCAATTTAAAAAGTTTTAAAATCTACAATCAAAAAGGGGTTGAACAGAGAGGATATTCACTCGAATTGGGAAGTTTAAGCTCAGATGAGACCAAATCTTTAGTCTTGGAGATGCTACCACGAGAGATTGCAAATAATAGTACTCTCCATCGTAAAATTATCAATACAATTATTGAAAAATCTGAATCACTCCCTATTTATATCTATTATATTAGCCGAATGCTAGAGGAGAAATCGCTAGGAACACATACGAACTATATTGAGCGATTACAAGAGTGGGTAGAGGAGTTACCACCTAAGCTAGAGAACTACTATATTCAGACTTTTACCGATATTCATCCATTGAGTAGAAAGATACTTATTGCTATTTATTTCTCCAACTATGGAGCAAGTCTCAATGAACTTTATCATATTTTTAAAAGGGATGATGTTGACAAGATAGCCTTTGAGCATAAATATTTCTCTGAAATAGAGATGTTTTTAAAAGAGCATGAGAACGACTACTATCTCTTTTATCATCTATCTGCTAAAGATGCAATTTTTCAATACTATATCAAAGAGCAAGAGGATATATCTATGTTTGATACAGATAGTTATATTGCTGATTTATTACCAAACCAAACAGATAGAGACCTAAAACTCTTTTTCAAAGACTCAAACTATTATGAAAAGTTAGACCATCTTTTCTCTTTTATATTTACACTCAAAAGTGATTGTGATTTTAATGAAGCACTTCAAGAGATTATACAATCAGTATTAGCCAAACAGGACTCTGAACATCTCCAACGATTTATGGAAAAGAGCTTTTTTCATATTTTTTATAACTACTGTTTATCTTCTATTGTTACCTACAATACTCAAAAAGAGAGTTCTCAATCTATCAGTCTAACTCAAAAAATGAAACAGGATGTATCTGAGTTTTTAAAGATATTTGAGAAGATTGGAGACAAGGAGAACACTGAGATTATCGCTTATTCTTATAAACTTTCTAGGCTAATTGGAGACCACCAAAAGACAATGCGTTATTATGAGATGTATAACCGTGCCAATTTGCAAACCTTTATACGGATATGTAGTGATATAAATAGAGCAGGACATATAGAGGAATTCAAGAGTAAATTTGATAATTGGGAGAATGATTTTAGTGATGAGCAGAGAGATATTTTGGTGGATATTTTGGTTTTGAATTTTTGGATTGATGAGGGGTTTTTGGAGGTTTATGAACAGCTTGATGAATCATATCAAATGAAATTGAGAGAGGTTTTTGATTTTGACAGATGAAGAATTGAAAGAGCTTTCCTTAGATGAACTTTTAGCTCTAATAGAATATGAAGATAAAAGATATGGAAAAATTTCTTTAAGAAGGCTTCTTAAAAGATTGAATTTTTTTTTAGATACTATTACAGATAAAGAGATAAAAGAGAAGGCTATTGCTAGAGTATATAATGAAATTATCAACGATATACATTTTGAAAAAAATCAAATTGAACTTTTATATTCTATCTCGAATAAAAAATTAAAAAGTAAAACAATATTTAAATCCTTCGAACCAATATTGCATAATTTTGATAAAGATATAGCCCTTAAAGTATTAGAATCTGTTACAGATGAAGAATTAAAAGATAAAACGATATTTAAATCCTTTGGACTAATATTGTATTATTTTGATAAAGATATAGCTCTTGAAGTACTGGAATCTATTACAAATAAAGAGTTAAAAGATAAAACTATAGTCTATTTTTTTAGAGAGATAGTAGATAATTTTAATAAAAGCCAATCTCTGGAATTATTTGAATCTATTTCGAGTAATAGTTTAAAAAAAGAGCTAATTAAAGACTGTATTCATGATATAAAAGACAAATATATATATGATAAAAAAGTATTTGAACTTTTAGATTTCATCCCTAATATGGATAGTAAAAATAAGCTGATTATTAAACATTTTAAAAGAATTAAAAATCAATTTAATGTAATGAGAATGATGAAACTTATAACATCCATTTCTAATATTCCTTTGCAAAGAAAGCTTCTCCTAGAATATACTAATGATGATAAAATTTTTCATATTTCTTTAGATACTCTTATAAAAAATAATGTATTAATTCAAAAAATTTTAGAAAAAATAGACCAAGCCAAAGAAGATAAAGCTTTAAATATATTAGACTCCATTTCAAATAAAGATGAACAAGAAGAAATAATCTTAATCTTTTTTAGTATTATCATTGATAAGTTTAAAAAAGATAGTATTCTTTATGTTCTAAATTTAATTTATACAAGAGATTTAAAAGAGAAGATAGTAGCTAAATATTTTGGAAAACTTTTAGATAAACTTGATAAAGATAAAACTATTGAGTTATTAAACTATATTTCAAATAAAGAATTAAAAGAAAATATTATAAATAAATTTTTAAAAAACATATTAAATGTTTTTCATGAAAATACTATTTTAGAATTATTGTATTCTATATCAAATTATACGTTAAAAGATAAAATTATAGATAAACTTGTCAATAAAATAGGAGAAAAAAAATCAATTAATGAAATTTTTAAATTTTTAAAATCTATTAAAGATAGTAGTTTAAGAAAAAAGATAGAAATACGATATATTAATATATATAGTAATGTTGAAATGGTTGAGTATTTAGATTTTATTTCAAATAGAATTTTGAAAGAGAAAATTATAAGTAGATACTTTTCTAACATATTAAAAAAATTTAGTGATAATGAGGTTTTTAATCTTTTAAAATCTATATCAGATAAAGAGTTAAAAAATAAGGCTATAAAAAATTCTTATACTACTTTAGTGGAAAAATTTGATGAATATAATATTATTGAAATATTATATGATATTTCAGATAAGAATTTAAAAGATAAAATTAGAAATAAACTCATTCAAAAAATAGAATCTAATGATAAAGACAATAGTTGGATTTTTGAATTTTTAAATTCTATTTCTGACAGAACTTTACAAGTTGACATAACCTTTAAATATATTCAAACGATTAAAAATAAGAATTTTAACAAAAATTTATCAAAAGTTTTTTTTGAACACTTTGATAAACTTTTTATTATCAATCCTTATGAAGCTATTGAAAAATTAAACACGAATAATCAACAACTTCAAAGGAAAATTATTATTCAACATTTTTCCAAATTATTTAGAATAAATAGTAATTTATCAATGCAACTCTTAAAAAGAGTTAGCCCTCAACAAAAAAATGAAATAAGAGAAGAATATAGCTATTACATAAAAGAGGAGATGCAACAACACATCAATTCTCTATATCAAATACAATCCACACGCAATAGCGAAATCAAAGAGAAAGTTATTTTAGATGCCTATAGTGCTATTGATGGTTATGATGAGAGTAGAGAGGATTTTATTTTAGAAAAAACGACTCCTTCTACTCTTGCACATCTACTTATCTCAAAAACAGAGAAAAAACAGCACAAAAAGCTTTTTTTGAATTTAAAAAAGAGTCTACAACAGGATAATGATAGAGATTACTCTAAACTCATATATAAAATTATAAGTCAAAGTAAAATTTTTGAGCCATATCTTTTTGAATTAGAGGAGTTTGTTACAAGTGCCTATTTTAAAAAGAGAATCAAAGAGTTTAAAGAGCAAAAAGAGACAGAACAGAGTATTAGTAAAATGCTTGGAAAGGTATTGAAACACCCAAAAGAGAAGCGAGAGAAGATTTTTATGCAACGATTTAAACAACTGCGAAAAATTAAAGACCTCTATGTTGTAATCCCTTATGTGGCAAAAGCAGATTTTGAGTTGGGACAACTTTTAATGAAAAAAGGTATTGACAAAAAGAGAGCCGAAGAGGTGCATAGAGGTCTTTTTTTGAACGAATATCAAAATAGATGGGATAGAGCAGTAATGGCTTATGATAAGATTGATGACTTTTATATCAAAGTCGATTTATCCAAAACTGTTTTAGATAGTTTTGTTCCTGATTTTGAATCTTCGTTTTTTATTCAAGCTATGATGATATTGGATAGTCAAAATATCTCAAAAACTCCAATGGAGTTGGTTACTATTGCACCAAAAGAGGTTTTAAAATATTATAAAGAGATAAAAAATGAGGTGGGAGATGTACTAAATGAGGTAATAGGGCAGATAGTTGATTTACAAAAGAGAGCCATAAAAGCAGAAGAGTTAAACGATGAACAAGGATTTGAAGAGATTTTAGAAGAGGAGAAAAAGCTAAAGATTTCAATACGAGCAGATGAAACATTATTTGAGTTATTTTTAGAGAAATATAATTTGAATAATTTAAAGTTTATGAGGTTGAATTTGTTGGATTTTGAGGTATAGATACTAAAATTTACAGTCACTAAAGCCTATTTGGAGTAAAATCATCTCATTTTAGAAAAGGGGAAAAATGTCCACGAATATATTAGAACTACAAAGGGTAGCAAAAGAG
>Ga0256827_10000936_pt1 | contig 18417 bp, 16 predicted proteins | sample CV84metaG_FD_185977 | JGI IMG/M metagenome (GOLD analysis project Ga0256827, IMG submission 185977) | Hydrothermal vent microbial communities from East Pacific Rise, Pacific Ocean - CV84 | ecosystem: Environmental > Aquatic > Marine > Hydrothermal vents | place: Pacific Ocean: East Pacific Rise... | reverse complement strand
TGTTTGAACTATTTCTACTTTTCTTTTCATATTAATCCTCAACTAATAGATAGGGATATTATACAAGAAAAAACTGATACTGATATTCTTTATGGTACTATTTGGCTGTTACAAATTAAATTAAAAAAGGTATCTAAGTATTATGTTGAATAGAATATATTATATAATAGGAAGAGTTTTTGAGACCAAAAAAAAATGGGAATTGGCTTTAAATTTTTATCTTAAGATTCCATATAATAGTAAAGTAAATTATAGAACAGCCTTTTGTTATAAGAAAAGAAAAGATTATGGAAATGCTATTTTTTTTTTTAAACAAGCCATATCAAGACAAGATGACAAGGTTCATTGGTATTTAAATTTAATTGAAGTGTTATTAATTCTAAAGAGAGAAGAGGAGGCTATAGATTATTTAAAACAATCTTTGAAATTGAAAATAAATAATAAAAATAAAAAGAGAGTAGCTCTATTTAGGAAGAAAATTCAACAAGGTATACAAGAGCTTGATACCTTTGTAGATACCATAGAGATGGTAGATTCTGAATATTTGAAGATAGATATAGTAGGAGATATGAATAATTTTAATTCAGAATCACTTCAATTAGAATTTACCAATAGAAAAAATGGCTTAGATATACTATCTAGTTCTTATTTAGTAGATTTTAGTAGTATAAAGATAGATGAAAATGGTTTATTTCGAGCTATAGCAATGATTTCTTTAAAAAAATTTCAAATTGAAAATGAAGTAATAAATTATACATGGGATTTTTATATAAAATCAAATAAGAAAAAAATAGCTTTAAAATATTTTGAAAAAATAAATAGTTTAATCAAATATCAAAACATTGATTTAATTCCATACCAAACAAAAAGCAGAACTTTAGCGATATTATCTATTAGAAAAGAGTCAAAATTTATAGACTCTAAAAAAACAGATATTACATTGGTCATATCAAGAGTAGATGAAGAGGCTTTTTTTATTAAAAATACGATTACATTGGCAAATATATTGGTCTCATTAGATTACAATGTTACGATACTTTCCTTAGATTTAAAAGTTAACTCAAACAAGTTTGCAATCTCTCCAAAAGTCAACTTTGATTATATCTCTACTTCTATGTTATATCATAGTGATAAAAATATAGATTTTACAAGTTCAGATATAATTCCTTCTGAGGAATATATAGAAAAGCTAAATGAATATCTTCTAAAGATAGATACTGATATATTATATACTCCTATTTTTGGAGATTTTATTTTGAATCAAATTCTAAATATAACCTCGGGATCAACCTTAAAAATAGTTGCAGAGTATAATAAGAGAAGATATAATACATATATAAAGTTGCTAGAAACAGAAGATGAAATATCTATAGATACTATTACAGATAGAGTTCAGACAAAACATTTTTTTGATAATATAGATTTAATTTCAGCAGTCCACATTATCTATCCCGAAGCAAAACCTCTTTTTAGAGAGATAACTGATAAACCAATTATTGCAACATTCTCAAATGAAGAGAGTATAATTCAAGAGTGGAAGAGTCATTTACCTAAATTAGATAATAATAAAGAAGAGGAAGATTTATTATTTTATTAATAAATCCAAAACTTCTTGCCATACTTTTGCTTTGTCAGCTTTATTTGAGGATATAGAGAACCCTTTTAATCCATTATTGTTTCTATCTATAAACTCTTTTTTATCTACTATATCAACTGATTTAATATAATTTTCAAGATTAATATCTTTATCTTTAAGTGCATCATAGTTTAATATAACCTTTGTATCTTTTGGGATAACCTCTAATATGTTGTTAAATATAGTCAAATTAACTGCTGAAAAATATAGAATATCACTACTTATATTGGTAAAATATTTTCTGACTATAGGTATAAAAGAGTTATGGACTATAGCTTTTGGATTATAAATATCTAGAGGTAATATCCCTTTTTTTCTATGTATATAATTTGATAGATACTCAAAGTTTATACTCTTTGAAATAGGTATATTATTGGCAATACTCAATACATCCATAACAATAATTGTAATAGAGTATCCTATTTTAGCAACTACATTTGCTAGTTCAATAACATTTTGTGTCTCTTTATCTTTGTAATCAATCCTAAACATTACAAATAGTACAGAGGGTGGGGTAGTTGAATTTTGTAATTTGGTAGTTTTACGAATTGCTATAACTGAGTAACTTTGATACTTTGTTACATAAGGTATAAAATCATAATTTAAACTTTTAAATATTTTCTCTTCTTTATTATAATATTGAAGACGATACTCTCTATTTGCAATCCCAAGAAAAAAATCAAAAGTGTAAATTAGTATATCACTCTCAATCATTAATTTGTTTAATGGTAATATAAAGGATAGTTGAATAAATCCATTACTAAATTGTTTTACTTTAGAACTTTTAAACTCTTCTACTCTTATATTACTATCTAACGGAGATTTTCTACTTTTTAATATTAGCAACTGTTCTGAAATTTTTGTAATATCAGAGTCTAAAAAGCCAATAACCTCAATTTGTAAATCTCTATTATTTAATTTAATTACCTCTTTTATAATATAGTTCTCTATTTTACAATTTATCTTTTTATGTTCTAAAATAGAGTTGAAAACACGTTCAGAATTTTTATTATCAATATTTTTAAAAAATTTCAATCTTCTATCTTCATACTTTTCATTAACTTTCCATCCAGCTCTTGTAATCTGTTTTATACTATCAATAGTCTCTTTAATACTATAACATATATCAGCAGGAAGGTCTTTTTCAAAGTCAATATATTGTTCTCCACCTCTAAGTTTTAACATATCATCAAAATCAAATGGAACATAGATAACAGGCTTATTTTGGTATAAGGCATCAAAAGAGACAGAAGAGTAATCAGTAATAAGCATACCACAATTTAAAAGTAAATCTTGAACATTATCACCATTTTTAAACATAATATTTTTACTATTTATTGTAAATTTATCTATAAATCTTGCAAGAATTATATGTATAAAAAAATGAATAATAATATTATTTTCTTCAATATAATCTATAAATTGTGTATTCGTTAATAAATTATTCCAAAAGTTAAAATATCTACTCTCTAAGAAAACCTCTGAAGTTACTTTTTCTAAATTATTTCTATGTGTTGGAATAATTAAAATGGTATTGCTACGATTTTTTTCATTATAGAGTCTATCCCATCTTGGAAGACCATTTATAATAACTTCATCACTTTCATAGTGTAGATGTTTTGTAATAAAACTTTTTTCTAATTCTGAACTAACATTAAAAAAATCATAATCTCTAACCTCTTTTCTAACAGCATTCATAGATGTTGTAGTAGCAATAACACCATGTTGAAGAAATACACGTAAATAAGATTGATATTTGTTTTTATAATTGGTGATAGTCTCAATTTTAGGTATTAAATAGTTTGGCATGTGTGAAAAAACTAAAACTTTGGCTTGTGATGCAATCTCAAAGTGTTCAAAACTTCCATACTCAATAACTCTAGTAGGATTAAGATTTTTATAATCTGGAGATGATTTCTCAATTACATAATATAGCTCTATATGTGGGTGTTGTTTTAATATATAGTGATAAAAATGCATAGCATTATCTCGTGCCGAAATAGTATATTCTCCTGTTAACCATATAAAATCATTTCTTTTCTTTTCTTTTAAACTATCTAATTTTTCTCTATCTTCTATACTCATTTGATAGATTTCAAATCTCCAAACTTTAACAATATCATCATAATAAAAATTGTGTAATGCTATACGGTTTTTATTATGTATATAATCAAACAGATGCTCTTTTTTTGTTAAAGATGGATGATAGTTTTGAATAAGTCTTGGTCTACTATCATTTTCAATAACAATATTAAAAATACCACTATAAGAGGAGATTTTAGATAATGGAATCTCTGTATTAAAAATAAAAACATCATTCTCTGTAAATTTAGAAAAAAGTTCAGATGGAAAAACTCCAAACACCTCTTTTTTACCAACTAAAGTAAGTTCAAAAGGAAACTCCATAGAAATTTCCTCTTTACGAAATTTTGAGAACTTCATTACAAATTTACTCAAATTATAGTTACTGTTGCTTGGAATAAAAAGATACCCACTTAACTTCATTATCTCATCTGTATACTCTATATTACCCAATATAGGAGAGAAAAATTTACTCCGTGAAAGAGGTTTTTTTTGATAAGTTAAATTGAGATAAGTTGATGTAAAACCATAACCATCGGGAAAACTATTTATATTAATAGTTAAAGAGGGTTTCCAAACCCTCTCTTTTCTTCCATTTTTAAGAATAGCATAAAATTCTTCTCTTCTCTCTTCTACTCTATTTTTATCTCTATACAATTCAACTTGATAAGATACTAAATCATTTTCTCTATGTATTTCTATATGCTTTAAATTTCCAAAAATAGAACTCCAAAAATATTTTAAATTATCAAATTTTTCTTGACTGGTTAGACACTCTAGTTTAATTCTCTTATTTGTATAAAAAATATCTTCTATAGTATGATGACTTTTATGAATAGTTTGCATCTTCAATCCTCTCCCAAACAGCTTTTTTAGGGAATGATGCCTCTAAAAAAGTCTTTGTCCACTCTGTATAGTTACTATTTTTAGAGCTTCCTGCAACATCATTTATACATATAAACTTCGGTCTTCTTTTTAAAATATTTTTCTCTTGTGTTTTATAGTTTCTAAAGTTAACTAAAATACTGTTTGTAGCCTTATACACAGCCTCTTTATGATATAAAGCATAATGATTATACAAAAATGAAACAGAAACATCTGATTTATCTCTAAAACGATTCTTTCTAGTATGATTTATCTCTTTTTTAAATGAACCCTCCATCTTTTGTAAAATAGACTTTTTAAATGCCAAAGGAACATGGCGATGAAGTTGAGTAGGAGATATTTTATACTCTTTTTCTAATAATTTTTTACCATTAAGTGCAGAAAATACATAACCAATTTCAGCATATTTAGCTCGGTCATGATAGATTATACCATAAGGTTCAAGATAAGAGATAGAGAGATTATTTGGTGTAAAAAAATCCTCTTTTTTAACCCTATTAAATAGAAATACATCATCATTAAAATATAAAAAGTGTTCAGATAGGTTAGGGATTTTAAATAGAGTCAATCCAAGAGCATGAGAGTTAAATGTTGGTAGTTCATCTTTTTTAAAAATCTTTTCATGAAATACCCACTCAACTTTAGGATGATTATCTAACCATTTTGGCTTTTGACAGTTGGTAACAATATATATCTTATTCACCCAATTTGCATACCTCTCAACAGAACGAAGAGAGTACTTAAGCTCATCAATACTCATATAACGGTCTTGTTCAATCTCATCTATATCTTTAAACATAGAAAAGAGTCTCTGCCAACCTTTATCACTACTATTAACCCACGTATATACTATATCAATTGGTTGCTCAAAATAAAAAGCAGAAGGGAGATATTGATTGTTTATTTGAGCAAGAGAGATAATACCATACAAGCTTCTATCTCTATAGAACTGTTTTTTATAGTCAATATCACTACTTCTAAAGAATAAAAAGTCATCTTTTATATCCCCAATAAGAATCTCTTGAGACTCAAACTCTTTTTGATTATTAAAGAGTAGATAGAAACTATTAGATTTCTCTATAACTTTTAAAAGAGAACTTGTATCATTAGAACTATAAAGAGGATAAACACTATTTTTAACCTCCAAATAGAACTCTTTTGAATATCCCTGAAAAAACTCTAAAAAATCTACTAACTGGCTACTATCAACTCCAATATAACCATTATCATTTGGAATATTTTTAAAATCATAAACCCTTATTGTCTCTGAGAGTTGCTGTATAGTCTCTATTAATATTTTTCTACTATTTTCTATTATAATCTTCTCTTCTACACTAAAATATTTTTTTTTATAATCATAAAAAAATCTTTTAGGATTAGAAGCTAATTTAATTAAGCCTTTAAATGTAATCATTTTGTAATCTCCAAGATATTAAAGTAAGATTATAACAAAAAATAGAAAGATTTGGGAAAAATAAGATAGAAGGGGAGTGACAACAAAGTATAAACTTTGTTGTCAGGGGTAAAAGAGACGATTAGAAAGGATTAACTACTCTTTCACCAGCTTTTGTTCTCATGTAAGAAACAACTGTAGCTTCAGCACTTGTTTTAAATACAACGCTGTATAGATCACTTGTTAATGAACAACCTGCTGTAGTAGCCGCTGTTTTAAGTTCGTGAGCCCAAACAACTGATGCACCATTTGCTGGAATTTTATCAAGAGTTAACTCACATTTATTACCATCATTATCTGTGATAGTAGCCTCTAAATCAGCATCAACTGCAGATTTTGTAGCAACTCTAACAAATGATTTCATTGATGCATTCATATATGGTACAGTAAATTCTGTTTGACCAGCAACAACCATTCGTGTAAGTGTTCTGTTTTGATCAACACCAAATGTAGTATTAATAGTATTTGCTGTAGTTGTTGTGTTAGAATCTAAACCATTAATAACACCTTGAATATTTCCTGCTGTTAAAACAGTTGTTGTATCAGGAGTATATATAATTCTTAAAGTCTGATTTTGATCACTATGAATATTTAAACCATTAATAGAAAGAGCTGAACCTAAAGTAGTAGAAAGCTCTGTACCATTTAAATCAACTACAACGGCACCAACATAGGCACTATTATTTAAGACACCATCTTCTCCAACCATATTTAAAGTAACATCAAGTCCAGTTACAGCAAAGTCTGTAGATTTATTTCTTACTCTAATATTAGCTGTACAAACCTGTGCAGTTTCACTACAATTATAACAATCAAAATCAGCTATATCGTAATCAGCTGTTGGAGCAGAAATTGCTTGATTAATACCTGTAGCACTAGCTGCACCAAACTGTTTTTGACCAGAAGCATTAGTGATAAAACATACTGGTGTATCACAAGTAATCTGTACCATTTGTGCTGTTTTACCAAAAGTAAATGAGTTAGTATCGTAGTCAGTATAATCTAAACCTGTAGATGTTCTACCAGAGTCAATTTTTGCACTAACAGTTTGACAAGCACCATCTGTAGAGCTAACTGTTGCAGGAGTAAGACAATCATCATTATCCATAAAAGAAATATTAGAATCTCTTTGAATTAGTGTCTCATCTGCATCTGAATCGAATTGGAATCTAGGTACAGTTAATAGTCCAGAAGTGTATCCGTCACCTTTAGAGTACATGTTACCAACTCTTGTAGTACCTACACACATAATAATTTTTGTCTCATCAAAACCACCATTTGAGAAAACCATTCTAAATGATGAAGATTGAGTAGCATCAATGTTTTTTGGAACAAATGTAAGATTAACATCTGCACCACCACCAGCTAAATCAATTGAGATGTTTTGCTCAGCATTTGTAACTGACTGATTACCATCAAGACATAAAATTGATGTTGCACTCGCCGCCGAAATTGTTAAGCCAGCAAGTAAAACACTTGCAGCTACTTTTGAAAAAATATTGTTCATATATGAACTCCTTTATTAAGTTTTAAAAATCCATGAGAACTTCTCTCACTTAAGTGTATTCTATCACATATAATCTTAAACTAAAAATTTTTATAAAGAAAAGGATTGATTTTTACCTTTTTACCCTAAAAACACCTAATTTCTTATTTAAAATTCATTAAATCTAACAATGCCTCTGTAACAATAGTCGCATCTCTATTTGTAGATATAATAGTTGGTTTTACCAAAATAACTAATTCCGTTTTATCTACACTATCTCCCGATGTAGAGAAGAGTTTTCCAAGAATAGGCAAGTCCCCTAAAAATGGTATTTTAGTAGTATCTTTACTCTTATCTTCAGTTATAAGACCACCTAAAAGAACACTCTCTCCTGTTTTTAAAATAACATCTGTGGATAGTGAACGATTGAAAATAAGTGGAGAGGATATATCAGAAGTAGTATTTTTCTGAGCATTACTTACACTCTGAGATATATTTAGTGAAAGATAACCCTCTGAATTTATTATAGGTGTTACAGCTAATGTTATACCTGTACTCTGATACTGAATATTTTGCAAAATAGAAGAAGAACCTCCTCCACCTTCTAAATCAGAAGCACTTGCCTGAGATGTAATAATAGGAACTTGGTTACCAATATTAATTGTAGCACTATGGTTATTAAGAACCAATAATTTAGGATTAGAGAGTACATTAACATACTTTTTTTCAGCCAATGCATTAACTGTTATCCCCATATCTCCAGATACAGAAAACATCCTTCCAAGAATACCTGCAGAACCTGAACCTAGGGCAGTTAAGCTATTTCCATATTTACTTCCTGTATGTTTTAAAAACCACTCTAATCCAAACTGTAACGAATCTCGTAGAATTACCTCTGCAATAGTTACTTCGATTAATACCTGTTTAGGTAAAGTATCCAATCTTTTTAACATTTTTTCAATACTTTGATACTGCTTTCTAGAAGTATAGATAATAATATTATTTCTCTCTTCATCTAAAACTACTTTTAAATTACCATCCTCTTTGTCAAAACTTTTAGTTTTAGGAGTTGTATTTTTATCCTTATCACTATTAGAATCTTTTTCTTTATTTGCTTTTAATTTATATGCCGAAGAAAAATTTTGAATAATTTTAACCAACTCTTCAGCCTTTCTATTTTGAGGTTTATAGACAAAAAAATCACTATCTATAGAGTTACTTTTCTTTACAATATCCAATTTCTTTTTCCAAAAAAGAACGGTATTAATCCATGACTCTTTATCTGAAAGAATTAAAAAAGCATTAATCTGCTTAATTGGTACAAATTGTATACCTGAAGAGCGTAAATTTTTACTAACAATAATTCCATAATTTTGAATAATAGGTTTTACCTGTTCAATAAAATCCTCTACATCCATATTCTCCATACGAACCAATTTCATATTTTTATTTCTCATTGTTGGTTGGTCTATAAAGTTATAAAACTCTAATGCCTTCTTGATATTTTTTACCTTATCTCTAATTTTGATAATATTCTCATAAGTATCTATCTCTAAAAAACCTTTTTTACTTAAAAAATACTCTTTAACAAAAATACTATATTTATTCATTAGCTTATTATAAAAATATGGTCTCATCATAAATATAATATCATTATCATCAACACCAGTCGGAATAGAGTTACCTAAATAAATTTTATGTACAGACTCAATACCTCTTTGAGTCGATTTTTTTACATAAAAAATATTTTTTTCAATATCAATAGTGATATTAAAACCTTCAAGAACATTATTTACTATTCGAAGAAGTTTCTCTTTGCTAATCTCCTCTTTAATATTAATAGAAACTGGTTGCTTATTGTTCTGAACACTCTTGTCTAAAACATAATCTACTTTTAAAACTTTTGCAAAAACAAGATGCAAGAATTTATTTAAAGGCATCTCTTCTATAGATAATTTTACCTTTTTCTTATCAAACTTTTTTTTTACAACCATCAAAGTACTATTAAATGTACTTTTCTTTTTTATTGGTGTTGAGAGGTTTGTTACCTCTTCTAGATATTGATTACTACTAGATAACGAAACGTAATTAGATAAATCTTCAACCATCTCTTCATTAGAGGATGACTCTGAATATAGATTGCTACTTTCTGTTTGACTTACTTGATTATCAATACCTTGTAAGAGGTGTTTCTTTGTATCAGGCTTTGCATTATCATTTACAAGTGTACATCCTGAAATCAAGAATAAAAATAGAAACCATTTTACTATTTTTTGTATTCTACTCATTTATTTCCTTTATTTTTTTGGGATAGTACTTTGAAGCATCAATTTCAAATAACTTTAAAATGAACTTTTTCTTTTTTTTCAAGCTTGATAAAACCACTCTATCCTCCTTAATATCAATAACTAATAACCCTTTTAATAGTTCATCTCCTACCTTTAATATTTCAAGATTTCTCTTTTTCTCTTTAGAAAGTAAAGTTACAGTAGTTTCTCCTTTTATAGTAATAATTCCCATAAATTCCCAACACTTTTCGTTATAACAGATAGTTCTCTCTTTTAAATTATATTTTGGTATATCTTTTTTTACGTTAACAGTAGCTATTATTGAACTATTCTTTTTAGACTCTCTCTTATCTAAAAGTTTATTTCTCTTTAATCCCCAATATTTAAAGGATGTATGGTGAACGTCATCTAAAGAGATGGCAACTTTTTTATCAATATTTGGAATAGTTATATTTAAATCTTTAAGATATACTTTTTTAGGTTTTAAAAATAGAGAATAGCTTGTGTATAAACCAAATAGATACAATAAAAACAAGCCAATAGTTAAAAGAGTTTTATATTTTTTCATTTAAGTTGGTATCCTGAAAGTGTTATCTTAAGAAGTAGTATTCGCTCTCTTTTATTTGCTGCAACATAAAGAGAATCTATAAATAAATATTTTTCACTACTATAAAGCTTTTTAAAAAATCTATCTAAATCCTCTGGAATCAGTTTTAAATTAAGTGAAATGGGGTATTTTCTATAGAGTTTGATATTGTCAATAATTGTACCACTTTGCAATTGAATAATTTTACCATTAACGGCTTTTGCTGTAGATTGTATATAACTCTGTATTTCAGAAAATACTATTGTACCTTTTTTATTTTTTTTAAAAAAGAGAGCACTATTTTTTCCAAGAATCTCTTTTTGTTTAGTTAAAATCTCTTTAACCTCTTTGGTGTGAGAAGAGTATAATATCTGCTTCTTTAAGTTATAATCAAGTGTCATACCGTATTTTAATGTACTCTTTAACTCTTTTTCAAAATAGGTTACACCATTTAACATAAGAAATAGTGCTAAAAGTATATATAGATAATATTTTGCCATATCTACCTCTCTTTTAATTTTGCATTTATTGTAGCTTTTGTACTCTTATCTCTTAACTTTTGAGATGATATATTTTTAACATCTTCAAAAAGATTACTATCAAAAAGCTTTTTAATATACCTAGGTACCCCTTCTGCATCTTTAATAAAAATAATAAACTCTACATTTTGATTATACATTCTAACATATTGCATAGTTATATTCATCTCTTCTGCTGTTTTCATTATTTTAGAAAGAACCATAACTTTATCTACATATTTAAACTCTTCAGATACAGAAGTAAACAACTCTCCTAAATCTTCATGCCGTTTAATATCTCTTCTTATTTCGGTAGTTGTTAATTTACTCTTTTGATGTTGCTCAAACAGTTTTTGATTTTTCTCTTTTTCATAAAAATTATATCCACCAATAGTAAGGAGCAATAGGATACTACTAATAAGTATAGGTACAGCACTCCACTCGACAATCCTATTAAATAGAGCTTTTATATCAATTTTTATATCCAACAGATTTAATAAATCACTATATTGAAGATGTTTCAATGAAGATTCTAAAAATTCTGAGTACTCATCTTCTTTGATACTCATAACTTCATCTAAAAAATATTCATCTTTAATTAATTTAATATCAATAGGTCTAATATCTCTTTTTGCAAAAGAGGCAACTAATACACTCTCTTTAATAACTAAAACTTTATCTACGTCTCCATCTATTATAAAAATAACATTTTTATACTCTTCAACTAACGAACGAAAAAAAAGAATTGCTTCAGGAAGAAATCTCTGTTTAGAACTATCTTTATAGAACCATAAATATAGATGGGGGTAGTCTAATACAGAGACAATTTTTGTATCTTCAAGAGAGTAAGGAGACTCTTTAGTATAATTCAGAGAGATAGTCTCTGATGTTGGTTTAATATTCTTATCAAGTTTTTTATAAAGAAAAAAACTATCTTCAATTTTAGAGAATTTTAAAATGTTTTTGTTTAATAATCTATTTACAACAGTCTCTACAATACTATACACTAATCTCCCCTCATTTTAATCTTTATACTCTAATACTTCAAAAGCTTTTTGACTACTTGGTGCAAAATCAATTAAAAATTCTATCTCTTTTTTAATATTACCATCTAAAGATGTTATTTTAGCCTTAATAACATTTGATGGATAGATACCATCTTGTTCAAAGTTATAATTATCTTTATGCATTAATGTAAAAAGTGATATAAATCTTCCAATATCATTCTCTTTTGCACGTTTAAGTTGAGCCAAATCAGTTGAAGATAAATTATATATCTTTTGTAAAAGATTGTCATTAAGCGTCAAGATATTTCGCGTCACTTGATCAGACATTACTAATACAGAACGTAATTTTTTTATATTACCAGATGTATAGCTATCCATTCCTCGTAAAAGAAATAGTTCATCTATAGCAGAGAAGTACTTTCCATCTCTTGCCTCATAACCATATTTTTGGTAAAAAGTATCCTCAGCCCCATTTAACTTAAAGAAACTATCTTTGTCTAACCAATCATCAATAGAGTCTCGGATTATATCCTTTTTCTCCTTTGAATCCTGATAATCAAATGTAAGATAAGTAGAAATAGCATCCCTATCTTTTATGTCAATTAAACCTGCTGTATCTTGAAAAATCATTGTTGTATTGTCCCATACTGTCTCTCTAGAGTCAATAAATATCTTTCTAGGAAAATCAGGAAATGAGCTTTGGAGATTATTTAATATATAATTCTTCTCAATATCACCAGTACTTCCATAAAATTTAATCAATTCAACCATAGATTCTGCTTTAAATGTAACCAATAATTTACGGTTAAGAGAGACTGTTTTATCTACAACTTGCTTTGCATATCCCAAATATAAGACAGATACCAAACTCAAAATAGCCACAATCCAAAGAGTCAAAGCCAAAGAGAAAGCACCTCTATTCATGACTCTCCATCCGTTGTTACCATATTAAGATGCTGTTCATTATCTGCTTTTGTACTAAATATATAGACTCTTGTTTTACCACGATTATCCTCTATATTAACTTTGATAGTTGATGGTATATTATCAACAAGTTCATTATATATATTCTCTGCAAAGGTGTATGAGAAATAGGCACTTTTTAAATTTTTACTAAGTGTTATTTTTTTATTTAAAGAGATTTTATCTAACTTCATAAAATTGATGCTCTTTCCAAAAATTTTTCCCTCTTGATATGAGAGATTACCATCTTGATACTTAAGGTGTATCATTGAAATCTCTTTATTAAAAATTGGAGATTTAGAAGTAAAAAAACACTCACTTCTTGTTCCTTTAAAAAAATGGTAATATTGACCATCTAATATTTTTCTACTACCATCAAACTCTACATAGTAATAGATAGATGATATAGCATCTCTTAATAGATTATAATTTATAGCCTCTGTGGGATTTGTATTATTAATATTTCTTATATTCAATGAGACAAATCGAAAAGAATATAGAGCTGTTACTAAAAGCAGAGAGAATAGAACAATTGTTACTAACAGTTCAACCAATGTAAATGCTTTTTTCATTAATGTTCATCTCCCCACTCATTTTCAGGTAACAAGGAGAGTTGTTTTGTTAATAAAAATCTATACTGACGCTCAATATTTCTCTTTTTTAACAACATTGTTATCTGATAGAGAGTAATTTGATAATCTCCATAATTTCCTTTTCCCAATGCCATACTATATATATAACTTTTTCTATCTAAGATTTTTCTAATATTCAGACTATAAGAGATACCATTCATCTCTCCATTATAGCTCTTTTTATCCAATTCTTCATTAGAAATCCAATCTTTAAGAGTTAAAGCAGTAGTATAAAAATTCTGATAAATTTCTGATTTCTTTTGAAAACTATTAAAAGCTTTAATACTCATATTAACCAAAATAATAGCAGAGAACATAATTACCATAGCAATCAAAATCTCTATAACAGTAAAGCCTTTTTTCATCTATACTGCTCCACTACTATTTGTCTCATTACTCTCATTGTTTTCCATAAAATATTGTTCATCTTTTAGAAATCTTAGAAACTGCCTATCGTGTTCCTCTCCTGCTAACTTAATCTTATCTATCCTCTTTGAAAACTGCTGATACATCCTTTTACCAGAAGGGCCAACCAGTGAGACCAATAGACTAACCAGAGCCAAAACAACAAGTAGTTCTATAAGTGTAAAGGCTCTTTTTTGCATAGTTACATTGTTAAATCGGTTAAACTAACAACAGCCAACATAATAGATACCACTATCACCGCAATAACACCACCAACAAAGATAATAATCAATGGTTCAAGAAAAGATAATATTCTCTTTACCTCTAAGTTAAACTCTTTCCCTAATTTATCTCCAACAGAGAGAAATATCTTATCAAGCTTTGCACTATTTTCAGCAACAGATATTAAAGAGGCAACATTTGGAGCAATAACATCACTATCAAAAAATATACGACTAAGTTTTTCCCCTTTTCGTATCTCATCTCGTGCTATACTAAATAGGTTTTTTAGCTCATAGTGGTTAACTAGTTGAATAATTCTTGCCAATGCTCTCTCTATCTTTAGACCACCTTGCAACATCACACCAAGAGAGCGAAATATATAAGATAGTTCAATCTTTAACATAAGCCTATTAAAAAAGCCTATCTTTGTAAATAGAGTAAACCAGAACTGTTTGTACTTTTTAAATGAGAAAAATAGAATTGTAACTAATAAGATAAATCCCATAAAAACAAACCCCATATTTCCATCTAGTGTCTTACCAAGACTCAATACTCCATAAGATAGAGATGGTAACCGTTCAAACTCTTCTGGTGTAAACATCGCAGAAAATTTAGGAACAACAAACCAAAATACAAAAAATATCATCATAATACTCATAACTAACAAAAATACAGGATAACGAATAGCTTGTAAAATTTGAGAACGAATATCCTCTTGATAAATCATGTGTTCCAAGGCTCTCTCGATACTCATATCAAGCTCTCCTATCTCCTCTCCAATAGTAATCAGAGCCTTAACCAAAGAGTCAGCTTTATAATTTACCTCCTCAAAGGCTGTCTCTAACGATTTTGAAAAAGGCTTTCCATCTTTAATTCCAGACAATACTCTATCAATAAAAAATTTCGTTTCTGATTTTGCAGTTACTACATGAAGATTTTTAAGGGCTTTATCAATTGGCATACCAGATTGAATAAGATATAGAAACTCTTCTAGAAAATCTCTAAAATCTTTATCTTTAAACTTACCCTTTTCAATCTTTATCTCCTCCTCTTTTATAGAGTATATATAGAGATTGTTTTTTTTAATATATTTAGTAAACTCTTCACTCTCTCCAATAAAGACTCTTTTAACAATATTACCCATAGAGTCAGAAGCTTCATAAATAATCTTTTTCATGCTTAAATAGTCCCCAACTCTTGAAGTGAAGTCAATCCACTAAGGTATTTTAAGATTGCATCCTCTTTTAAAGAGCGATACCCCAAACTTCCAATATCACTAAAATTCTCATCCTCTTCAAATGAATCTTTAACTTTACTATTAAAAGGGATAATTTCAGCAACGGGCAATCTTCCTTTGTAGCCAGTAAAATTACAATCTTCACACCCTGCGGGTTCAAAAGTAGCTATCTGATTAAGAGGATATTTACTCAAAAGTTCATCAATTTTTAACCCCTCTTTAGTCTCAACTAAAAGAGGAGTCGTCTTTTTACAATGAGGACAAAGCTTTCTAACCAAACGTTGTGCCATTACAGCATTTATTGATGAGTTTAACAAAAACATCTCCATACCAATATCTAGTAACCGAGAGATAGCACCCAAGGCTGAGTTTGTATGCAGAGTAGAGAGTACCAAGTGACCAGTTAGAGCCGATTGAATAGCTATTCTTGCTGTCTCTTCATCCCTAATCTCTCCAATCATAATAACATCAGGATCTTGTCGCAAAATAGAACGCAAAGCGTTGGCAAATGTAAAATCAATCTCACTTTTTACCTGAATCTGGCTAATACCATCAAGCTCATACTCTACAGGGTCTTCAACTGTAATAACTTTTGTATCTTCACTATTTAATTCATTTAAGATAGAGTATAGGGTTGTTGTCTTACCACTACCTGTAGGCCCTGTAGTTAAAAATATTCCATTAGGCTTTTGCATAATATCTCTAAGTATAGATATATGGTCATCAAAGAAATCCAAGTGAGCCAAAGAGTAGCTAATAGCTTGTTTACCCAAAAGTCTTAGAACAAAACTCTCTCCATCTGCTGTAGGAATTGATGATGCTCTAATATCAATATCTTTTCCTGCCACTTTTATACTTATTCTTCCATCTTGAGGTAGTCTATTTTCTGCAATATTCATCGAAGATAAGAGTTTAAGCCTAGCAATAATAGAGGCTTTTTGAGACATACTAATTCTCTCGATAAGTTGTAATCTTCCATCAACACGAAATCTTACGTGCATTCCATTCTTAAAAGATTCATAGTGTATATCAGATACACGCATATTTACAGCTCTTGTAAAGAGATGATTAACTTTTTGAATAATTGGAGCTTCGGAGGCAAGTTCTTTTAACTTATCTATCTCCTCATCATACTCCATTCCATCACTATCACCTACATCTTCATATAGTATCTTATACTCTTCTAAAAGTTGTGTTGTAGCTAAAAAGATTCTTACTTCTAAATCTAACTCCTGTTCAATAAAAAAGAATATCTCTGCTTTGTATGGGTCATCTATCAACAGGTATATTACAGAATTATCTTTTCTAAAAGGGAATAGGTTATGTTTTAGCCAAAACTCATTAGAGATTGTTGTGATGATTTTATCAATATTGTAACTATTTTTATCAATAATAGGAATCATAAAGTACTCACTATAGACCTCGAAAAGTTGTTCTTGTGTAATGACTCCCCAGTTTAAAAGCATTACACCAATTCGTCCTTGAAACTCTTTTTGAACAACTTGAACTTTCTCTATATCTTCTTGTGTACAATAACCCTTATTTAAAAATAGCTCTTCCAATTAAATATCCCAAAGTGATATATCAGCGTCTTTCTCTTCTCCACCCTCTTTACCATCTTTACCATAAGAGACAATATCATATCCGTGGTCATCAGAGGTCTTTTTGTATATATAAGGATTCCCCCAAGCATCTGCCATAACAGCTTTAGGAAGATATGGGCCATCATAACCTCTAATATCTCTACTTTTTATCCATAAAACCTTTAAGCCTTCACTATCTGTAGGATAACGTCCTACATCAAGATTAAAACTATCTAAAGCTGTAGAGAACATCGCTAATTGAGCTCTAGTTGTCTTTATCTTTGATGTCTCTAGTTTTCCCATAAATTTAGGAGCAACAAGTGATGCCAAGATACCAATAATTGTAATAACAACCATTAGCTCGATAATAGTAAAAGCCTTTTTCATATTTCGTCTCATTTTAAAACCTCTTTTATATCAATTGCCCATGCTTTTGTAGCAATATCTAATGGTCTATCTCCATCAATATTTTTTAACTCTTTATTCGCGCCTTTTTCTAAAAGCTTTTTTACAAGATTAAGATTTTTTAGAGCGGAGGCGATATGTAGTGGTGTTGCACCCTTACTATCTTGTGCATTCACATTAGCACCTTTTTCAATCAAAAAAGAGGCAATATCTACTCTATTACTCATTAAAGCATAATGTAGTGGTGTTGAGCCTAAATTATTAGATTGATTAATATCAGCACCCTTATCCAATAAGAATTGGACAAAATCTTTAGAACTTTTACTACTTGCAAGTAGAAGAGGTGTAATAGAGTCTTTATCTGTTGCTTTTACACTTGCACCATTATCAATTAAATACATTGCAATGTGTATTTTACCTTTTTCAATAGCATACAATAGAGGTGTTATTCCACTTTTATCTTTTGCCTCTAAATTAACTTTATATTTAACCAAGAGTCCAATTATCTGCTTAAAACCTGATAAGACAGCAACATGAAGTGGTGTCTGCCCTCTTCTATTTTTATGCTCTAATGAGGCATTAAAATCAACCAAAGCTTCAACCATTTGAGGTTGATTATTTTGAATTGCATAAAAAACTGGAGTAGAATCTGATTTAGCATCCCCTTGATTTACTTTTTGACCCTGATTTAAAAGCTCTTGAATATGTGTTATATCACCATAATGTGCTAACTCATATAGATTACTAACATATACAGTCTCGTTGCTATTATTCTCTTCTATCATTTTTATAGACTCCTTTTTGCTCTCTTCTTTTGAATTTGAACATGATAACAATAAAAAAGGAATAAGAAATAGTGCTATTTTTAGTTTTATCTCTCTTTTTTTCATAAATATCCTTGTTTTTTATTTTTAATAATTATACCACAACTACCTAATTAAAATGCCCTAAGTACGACAGCTGCACCAACTGCGACTTGATAAAGTATCTGAGTTACACTGGATGTTATTAAAATATTTTTACTATCTG
>Ga0256827_10000935_pt1 | contig 18424 bp, 32 predicted proteins | sample CV84metaG_FD_185977 | JGI IMG/M metagenome (GOLD analysis project Ga0256827, IMG submission 185977) | Hydrothermal vent microbial communities from East Pacific Rise, Pacific Ocean - CV84 | ecosystem: Environmental > Aquatic > Marine > Hydrothermal vents | place: Pacific Ocean: East Pacific Rise... | reverse complement strand
AAATTTCAGCCGTTTCAGCAATACTAATAAATATTTCAGAATTGTTTAAAAGTTTCATAATATACTCCTTAAAAGTATATTATTGTATAAGTTTGCATAATTTAAACTTTAACTGTTGTCAGCCCCTAGTATTCTAATAAAATAATAAAACCAATATATTTTAGTTAATTGCTTTACAGTATCCGATTGTGTTTTATAAATTTTCAACATTACTTATAATATAATTCCCATTCTTTTTAACTATTATAAAGTCTTATATTTTTCTTTTAGTTTTATCTCTTAATAGAAGAATGTATAATTACTTTATAATAGTTAAAATCAATTATTAAATTATAATAAAATAGGAATACAATAAATGTTAAGAGAACTTGCACAAACAGAACTTTCATACACAGATATTAGCGAAATAGAAATTTTTAAAGACAATATATTTCATTCAATATTATTAGCAAAAGGATTACATGGAGACATTGAAGAATATGACAATGAATATATTATGCAAGAATTTTTAAAATTCCAAAATATGCCAGTTATGAAAAATGAATTAGATATGGAATATAGAAAAATAGGTGATTATATATTAAAAACAAATAAATATCTAAGGAATTCTAAAAACAACATTGAACTTACAGAAACATACAATATGGATGAAGAAAGATTATTAGAATTTTATTATTCAGAAGGGCTTATTAAAGTTAATCCTATAACTAATGAAATTAGTTTAGAAAATAGTAGAAAATTTGAGCAAACTAATTTACAAAGAGAGAAATATAATTATTTACAAGAGGTTGATTTAAAGTCTTATAAATCACCAAACTTAACGAAACAAGAAAATAGTTCAAAAAGTGGTATTCAAGCTTTTTGTTTTCAAAATAAAAATGATAATAGTTTAGATATTATTTATAGAGGTACTGATAGGATAAAAGATTTTCTAGTAGATGTTAAAATGGGATTGGCTTATGATATTCCAAAATATTTTGATGAAGCTGTTGATTTTGCATTTGAAAATATTAAAATAAATAATGAACACAAAGTTCATTTACTCGGTCATTCACTAGGTGGTTCGATGGCAACTTATGTAAATCACGTTTTAGGAACAACCGTAGATAGTAAATCTACTACATTTAATGCTTGGAATGTATTTTCTTTAATTTCAGAAACTTTTTATTCAGAAGAAAAAGTCGCATCCTCAAAAAACTTTTCTTTCCAAACTACCACCGGTAATAAAGAGTTTTTAAGTGAATTAAACGATAGTATGAATAAAAGCGCAATGACGGATATTCCGTTATATAATTTAAAAGAAGAATTCGGGGTATTTAATGGTCACAAATTAGGTGAAGTATATCCTTCACTAATAATATATGATTTAATTGATAAACATTTGAGACAATCTGAAACAGATAAAAGAACAGATGAAGAATTTTATTCTGAATTGAATGATTCATTTAAAGATGGTAAAAAACCTATTTTGAAATTATTATTAAAAATATTGAATAAAGACGTTGAGTACGATGAAGAAATATTAGATAAAATGTCTTTCGAAGAAATTTATACTAAAATATCTGGAGAAGATATTGATAAAACTTATAATAAAGATGTTATCTCTAAAATGAAAAGGCTTGGAGCTGCTGGTCTCATAAAATCTATTAAATATACAATGAAAGCTATTAATTTTAGTCGAAAAACGGCTGTTACATTAAGTCACTATATTAAATAACATTTAAGTGTATTTTAAAGAATATTATTGTATAATATTCTTTATTAAATAAAGGTTTACCATGCAAAAATCAGATATTACTTCTTTTTCATCATTCGCTATTATTGATAAAATCAATACCGCCGGTGTTATTATATATAATAAAAATACTTTAGAATATAAAGACAAAAAATTTCTTAATTCTTTTTTAAATGAATTTTCAAAAAAGAAATTAGGTATGAAAAACAGTTCTAATTGTTTTATTATTGAAGAAGTAGATGCTTTAGAAGTTCGACATTTCCTTAAACAAGAATTCGAACAAATCAATCAAATATTATTGTATAAAAATGGCAAACTATATCAATCTGCTAACCTCAGTAAATTATATGAAAGTTATATTAAATTATCAGAAAATATTGATAAAAAATAAAACTAGTCATTAAAATATAAAATATCCATATAATATATACAAAAAGAAAAGATAATAAAAAACATTGAAAATATTATTTTTTCTTTTTACACCTATAATTTATACTCCAAAAACAAACTTATTACTTATCTTTTTAAGCTACATAAAAGCTTTATACTGCTATAATACGGTAATAAAAAATTAAAGGAATTATATGACAAATATATGTAATAAATTACCAAAAGACTACTTAACTTTTCTCGAAACAATAATAGCTTTTATTGGATTCTCATTAACTGTATATTTTTCTGAAGAACATATTGAAATTGGATTTACTGGAATTATTAGTTTAGTATTATATTTTATGATTTTTATTGAGCTAACAAGAGCATTATTTGACTTCATTTTAGGCGATGAACACAAGTTTAAAGTCAGATATATTTATGACCTGTCAATCATATTTTTGATAAGAGAAATACTTGTTGCAATTACTTCTAATCACCATCACATACAAGAGGAACTGGCTTATTTAGGAGTATCTACCGTATTACTAATTGTCCTATTTACCCTAAGAATAGTTGATGCTAAGGTATTCAATTATGTTGATAAATGTAACAGCTGTAGCCACTCTTATGACGCAAAAAGTTAATAGTTTAATACCAGCACTTGCTGGTATTATGTTTTATTAATGATAAAACATTCCACAAGAGGCATTTACGTCATATCCGACTCTATTTAACATTTTAATGTTAAAATGTGGTAATAAAGTTTGTAATTGTTTAATCCATGTAAGAATATGTTCTTCTGAACTTTCTTCACCTTCTTCTTCTGAAAAAGCATTATATCTTACAATCTGATATTCTATTAATAGTTTGTATTCAGTAATTTTATTTGCTATTTCTATAGTATTTTCAAAAGAATCATTTTTATCTTTTATAAGAGTTTGATGTATTTTTATGATTTTTTTTGTATCTTGTTGGTAATCTTTTAATAATTGAAAAGCTTTATTAATTTCCATTGCTTGTGGCATCCATATAGTTCTAAAATCTTCATTTGTTGAATATAAAGAATAATAAATAGTAGGTGTTATCCCTTTAAAAATCTCACTTAATTTTTTATTCCCTAACTTATTAGGCATAATCGTAGAAATATTAAATTTAGGTATTAGTCCGTCAAATATTTCACTCATTTTCATAAATAATTCTTGATTTTGATTAAGTATAGTATTTGAATCCAAAGGTTCCCCTCTAGCCATAAAATTAAAATGAACAACTCGCGCTTTCTTTTCACCATTTTTAATAGCTTCATCATAATATGTCTTAACTGCTTTAACCTGTTCTAAAATTTCTTCAACAGAAGCGTCTGCTTCATTTGTTTGATTTGTTGTAGTTAAATGACAAAATTTACATCCCTTACTACAACCCTTTTTTACAGATATATAACAAACAATATAATCGTCTTCACGTCTAACATAACGTGCTTCAAAATATTCGTTAATTTTTTCACCAAATACAAAATTTACAGATACGTCTTCTTCAGATTTAAAAATTTTCATTTTTCTTTTCCTTTTATTTATATTTATATTGTATCATGTTTACCTATTAATTTAAGCTTAAAATCTATATTAAGCTTTTTTTAATATAGATTTTATTATTATTAAAAAAAAGGAACTTGTATGAGAGAAACCACTACCTTCTCAATAAAATTTTCAGATAACAAAGATAAAATAAAGAACAAAAAAATTCTAAGTGATATTTATTCTCAACTTCCTGAAGATTTAAAAAATCCTGTTTTAGATACTATAATCAATGGACCTCAAGATAAAATTGGTGGTCAGGATATATCTTTATTATTAAAAAGATATAGTAAAAAAAGCAATGAGTTATTTGTTATAATATTATCTACACTTAAAAAAATAAGTGAAGGACATCAACTGAAGTTTGACCTTTATGTTACAGGGGAAGTCATTGATACCTCAACTAGCAATGTTGTTGATTGGTTTGACATAATTTATAAATTTTCTAATGGATTTAAATTCGATTATAGTTCCCCGCAGTTTCATCATAGTGATTTATGCTTTTTTTATAATGATTTTAAATTTTTAACAGAATTATCTAGTAATTATTATGAAAAGAATTTTTTAGATGGAACACCGTTCTATAATCCAAATTATCCGGATAAAATAAAAGGATACGAAATCAAAGAAATTTCGGATGATGTTTATACCTACTTAAATAAAAAATTATAATAGAATATATTGTTTTAACTCTTATTTGTATTTTGAGAAAATTCAAGATTTAATAATTTTTTTTCTTTCTTACACATATCTACATTTCCTTTTTCTATTAAAATATACATATTACCATTGGTGTTATCTAAAACTGTGCTTTTAATTTTATTTTCTTTTTCTAAATTATTTATTAAAACAGAATATTTATTTATAACTTTCTTCATTATCTTCCTTTTTCTTAGATTATAAAGCAATATTAGTTTTTATACTTTTTTTTGTATATATTATAAAATATATCGAATATGCAGCTACTTAATAACATTTTAAGCATTACAATGCTATAATCCAAATAATATAAAGGATATAATTATGAAAAGAATGATTTTAATTGTTTTAAGTTTTACCCTAATATCTTTATTTATTAGTGGTTGTTCTGAAAATAATATTAAAAATAAAGATGGTATTGAAATAGTTATGACTGACACAGGTAATAATTTTTATTGTTATGATGGGCTAGAAGTTATTCAATTCGGAACTGGTAAATATAATAATGGTGCTTTTTATAATATTGATTCGAACAATAAACTTGTTCAATGTAAAAGTAATAATAAAATTAAAGAAGATGAAGTCCGTATTAAAACGAAATGTTATAAAAAACGTTTATTAGTAGAATTTGGGACTTCACAATATAATAATGGTTATTTTTATAAGAAAACTTTTGACGGTAATATCATTAGTTGTACAAATGAAGTTAGAATAGAAAAAAGGATTTAATTTTGGAAACAGAAGAAAAACAATTAAAAATTGACAATTTTATGATGGATAAAGCATTTAGAACTTCAAAAGAGGCATATTGCAAAAGATTAAAAGTGGGAGCTATATTCTCTAAAAATAATAGAGCACTTATAGACGGTTATAATGGCACAATCAAAGGTGCTGATAATATGTGTGAAGAACCTACAGGTAATATTTTAACAAAAGAACAACGATGTTTTAGTCATATGACAGATATCAAAAATTCAAAAACAACAAAAGAATTTAATGAAAATTGTAAAAAAGCATTAAATCATTATAGTATAGAGCCTCTTGAAATCATAAATGCGGTACCTTGCACAATGCCCGGGGACTTTACTCCACAAGATTACACTATAGAATATACCATTAACGAAATGAGAACTTCTGATTACGTTGTGCATGCTGAACAAAATATTATTTATTATGCAGCAAAAGAAGGTATTAGTTTAGATGGCGGAACACTTTATATCACACACAGCCCTTGTAAACAATGTTCTAAAGCAATTATTGCTTCTGGTATAAAAAGAGTTGTTTATTCTAGAAATTACAGAGATGAAAATGGTATTGAATTTTTAAAAAATAATGGTGTTATTATAGATAGAATATAAATATATACTAAGGAAACTAAATGAACAATTATTTAAAATCTTTAATAAAAGATAAAACAGAATATACAAAACTAGATAATATAGATAATCCTGAATTTGAATTATTATGCGAAAAAACTTATATTCTAACACCTAAAAAAATTAACGATAAAATAACTAAATTATTAAATATCAAACTTCCATCCTGAATGTAACTTAAGCAGTCTGTAAGGTTTAAATTGGTATAATATACTTACAAAAAAACAAAAAGGACTTACAAATGACTAGAGGAACTTTATATTTTATTAGTGACGAAGGTGCGGCATCTTCAACTGAATTTAATGGAGATATGTATAGTAGTGGTTATGGTGATGAAGTGTTAGCAGGTCTTCGTTATGATGTTACAGATTTCAAAAGCTTTGTTACATTTGTAGAAAACTTCAATGCTGAAAATTTTCAATATGATGATGAACGTCTTATTTGGGATATGAATGATACTATGTTTGATAATGAAGAAAAAACTCTTATTGATTTTAATAATGATTATTTCGGACGCTTTTTCTCTGATTATATTTTTATTAAAAATACTTCAGAACGTGATATTACAATTATCGATAAAGATAATCAAAAAGAATTTGTTATTGAAAGTGGCAAAACTATGCGTTTAAACTTCGGTCATGTTAATAACACTACTTTTAAATATGATGCTGATTTTGATTTTGATAATAGAACAAAATATCTTACAAATAATTAAGATTATTTGTTTGAACCTATTTAAATCAGAAATCTAACTTATATTATAAAACAAGGATTTTACAAATGAAAACTGTATTTATGAACTTTCCAAACTTTGGAGATATTAAAATAGAAGGCGTATATAAAAAAGGTAAAAAAGGAAATACTTCCAGATTATTAATATCAGAAATAAAAAGTAATATTACATATATTATATGGTTAGAACCACATCCAATATTTGGGCAAAGAATTGAATTTACAGAAGTGAAAATTATAAATAAAAATCAATTAAAACAACAAAATTATAATTATTATTTAGATATTTCTGTTAATGAAGATGATTATTTTGATGATATGATATTGGAATTTATAAATTCAGACCCTATGGTTCCGTCTACTATAAATAGTATGCAACATACAAAATATAGTTTAAGTTCAAAATACCCAATCTACCTTTGATTATATAGTTTATTCTTTTATATATGCTACGTAGAAATGATTTTTATCTTTCATAAAAAAAGCTACCAATATCTTATCTTTTCTACTTAATAATTTCTTAATTATGAATTCTTGTTGCATATTCGGATAACTTGAGTTATCTTCAAACAATGGAACATATTCATAAGTTATATGGAAATTTTCATATAAAATATTTTCATCTTCATATGTATTTATAGATTCAAAATCTAATACAAAATCATCTTCACATTTATAATAATTTTTTTTCTTTTTTTGAATATAATCTTGCAAAAACATCATTTCAGAATAATTTAATCTGTTTTCATCATTATTTTTTTGATTTATTTCTTCAACTATATTACAACTATATTGTATTGATAAACCAGGTTTAATATTATCACTTTTAATAAATTGTATCATATTCTTTTCCAAAGTATTCCCTAATAAAAACATAGGTAACACTATTATTAATAATATTCTTTTCATTTTAAATTTATATTAAACATATAAGTTGTTGATACAACGTTGTATTTCCATTAAACTTAAATCATATCTATTTATGCGTGTAGTTCTATCTACTAATTCAAAAGACATTTTCATAGTCACTTCTTCATTATATTTTTTATTAAACTCTTCAACCACTTCTTTATAAGCTAATTCAGCGGTATCTATTTCTGATTTCTTGTAGAATAATACGTCTATTGGGTTATGACCATCAGAGCGTCGAAAAGAAGTTATATAAATATCCTCTTTAGTCCCACCTATTACATGTCCGTTTTGATTTTTCATTTTATCACCTTGTTTTTAAATAACAAGTATGACAAATGTATTCTTAATTTAAAATTAAATAATTACTGGAGGCTTTGCGTTACGCGGCACTTCAGACATTTGTACTTTTTTAACATCTGCTTGGTTTTGCTTTTCTGATTTTTCACTTGCTAAACTTATTTTAGCACCAAATTTACCTAATAGTTTTATATATTCTTCGTTATTTTCATAAACAAATTGTGCATTTGCAACACCCTTACTATTTTTATCCATAATATTTTGTGTTTCAAGATTTATTTTATTTTTTGTTCTGTCACTTTCTATCATTATTTTAATTTTTATACCTCTTACTTCTATAAATAAAGTATTATTTCTAGACTTAGTTATCTTTTCACCATTTTCGTCTATACCATTCGATATATAAACCTCTTGTATTTTCTCACCTATTTCTTTAAAGAAAGTTATATAATCGCGCATATCTATCTCAGCGGTCGATACACCACCATCTTTATCATAAGTTGAAATATCATAAACACTTTTACTAGTTGTAGGTTTTTCACCCTCACTATTATTAACTTCTGTTACTAATTCTGTATAATCTACTAATTTTTCCATCTTACCAATTATTTTTCTCGGGTTTTTTTGATAAACTTTAAAATCGCCAAAATAATTAGGTCTAAAGTGTTTTACTTCATAAAAATTTATTTGCTTACTTTCTTCCGTTTCTTCTTCCATTATAATATCAACAGAAGCCAAAGTAGAAACATTTTTAACTGGTATTTGTTTTGATTTAGCAGTTTCATTAGTAGCTTGAACATATTTATTCCACTCTACTATTTCTAAAGTTTTAACATTAGCTTCTTTATTTTCTAATTGGATTCTGTAAGCATTCCACATTTCAAAACCTTGACCATATATCATATTAGAATAAGTATCCAACAAACTCAACTTTCCGTCGTCCGGCATAAATGTAGCTGAACCAGAAATCGAATTTATAAAACCGTAACTCTTATCTAATAAAATATCTTTGGTTACAAAATCTATAATTTTAAGAATACCTAAATAATCTTTCATAGCAAAACCTTTTTCATTCTTTATGGTTTCCAAAACTATATCTATATCTTTTTTAATTTTATCATACAAAGTTACATTATCTTGTGTTTTTTTTGTTTCATAATAATGGTTATTTTTGCGATTACTTTCCAACATAACTTCATCTATCTGAACTATTTTATTATCTGTATTAAGCTTTATATATTTGTTATTAGCCTTATTTTCTATATATATACTTTCACCATCTTCATATGTTTTTAAAGTTATCTTTCTCACTTCTTTTGAATTTTTCTTAAATTTTTCTTTTATTATTTTCTCTATCTTACCATTTCTAGAATTAACTTTTATAAAAAAACCTTCTTCTTCAAAATACATTGATTCTCTTAATAAATAACCTGTTTTATTTTTAGATATTACTTCATCATAAAATGATACTTTTTTTAATTTCGTTGCATTCGCTTCGACCATATCCTTAAATATACTGATACCACCTGTTAATTTTTTCTGAGTTAGCTTAGTGTCTGTTGTATCTTCACCTAAAATAAATTTTAATAGATTTTCCTTTAAATCACTTTCTAAATTAAGTAACGCATCCGCTTTTTCTGATTTATTAACATCAGATTCCATACTATTTTCTAATGCTTCTTTATTCATAATATTAAAATTTTCTAAAAAATATTCTTTAATACCTTCTATCGTTGCATCTGGATTTTCTTGAACTAAATGATTTATATAATTAGCATAAGTTTCATATTTACCTGTAAATTCTATATTTAATTGTGCCTTTTTTATCTTTAAAGCCATTATATCTCCTTTACTTTATTACTTATATTATAAAGTATATATTCACCCTTGTATTTAAAGGTTATTTAAGCTAATTTTTGATATAATATATATACAAAACAAACAAGGACTTACAAATGAAAAACTTTAACAATCTAACTGAATTAGAAAAATCTTTACAAACTGAGTTATTAGAAGATACTTTTACATTTGAAGATAATGAAGAAATGAAATTAACTATTACAACTGATACGACTTTAATTTATCTTAACGAAGATAAAGACTTACAAATCGTTATTGACACAATCAATAATACAGTTAAAGCTTACGAAGAACTTTAAGATTTTTCTTTTTTTAAGCAGTCTATAAGGTTGTTTAATATATAATACACTTACAAAAATAAACAAGGACTTACAAATGACAAAATCAATCAATGCAATTACCGTTAGAAATATTAAATCGAATACTCTTATAGAAGCGGTAGGATTTGATGATGGAAGTGATTCTATTCAACTTTATATTTCAAAAAATAGTATTTCAGAAGATACAAAAAAAATGATTATAGAAGAAGGTCATTTTGAAGATTGTTCAGAAAATTTATTTTTAGAAACGGAGGCTTATCATTTACCAGGAACTTATGGTGATGTATCAATTCAAATCGAAGCAATTCAAATTTCTTAATTGCCAAAAAATAAAGGATTTAAAAATGCAAAAACATATTAAAAAAGTAGATTTTCGTTCTATTTGGGAAGATGGTGTTGTTGACACTACAGCTTCATTAGACCTTAAAACAGGTGAAATTTTCGATATCATTAGAAATAAAGAAGACGAAGAAGCACTAGGTATCCATGAAATGAATGTTGTTTATGGTGCAAATGATGAAGAAATTACCGTAGATATTCTTGGTAAATTCGATAACTCTATTGATATACAAGATATTCATCTCTTTTAAAAATCCCTCTCCATTTATGGTGGGATTTATTCAATAATTTGCTTTAAATCCACTTTCTACTTGACTCCATTTATCCATTTCTAAACCATATTCATTACGCATTCTATCGTCTATAAATACTAACGAATCCTGTTTACTTTGACCAAAATCATAAAACATTCTAGCTTCGACTGCTATACCAATTAAACTAACTATATCTTCATTTGTTAATTCCAATATATCTATTGGTTTGATTTTTTTATTTTTAAGTTCAGTGTGGTCTATTATAATTTCTATATTATTTGGTTTTATATTCATTAACAATATAACTAATAATATTACTACAACCAATATCACTTTTACAGATATAGATAGGACAGGCTCTTTCAATTTTTAATACCTTTTATATAATTTGTATATTTTAACATAAATTTAAAGCAGTATGTAAGTTTAATGATGATATAATATCTTTACAAAACAAAGGACTTACAAATATGATGGAATTTATTAATTTTGCAATTATTGGCGGAGTGTTACTAAATATTGGCGCTTATTTTACTTATAAAGGTAATATATTTAACGCTGTTGTTACTTATCTGTTTGCAGATATATGTTGGATTATTATGGCATTTGACCGTGGTGATTGGACTGGTATGGCATTTATTACTGTTGGGACAGCTTTAGGTTTTATGGCTTTTCTTAAAATGAATACGGGTGTTATGGGAAAAGACCTTAACTAGGATATTTAGAAGATATATAAAATTTTAGTTTTATATATTCGTTCCTTTTACATTTATAATTTAATTTTAAAATAGTTTCGTACCATTTTTTAAATATCTCTTTCGCTTCTTTATTTAAAATTGAACCATATATAATATCCGTTAAAAATTTTCCTTTCTCAAAATATTGTACAGTCGTATTTTTTAATATATCTTCTATTAAAACTTCAAATATTAATGTAAAACTATATTGATTATATTCATTTAGCTGCACCATAAAGCTATCTAATTCTTTTTTAAAATTATTTAAATTTACATCTCTTAAAACTTCGTAAGTTAAAGGAATTATCATTACTCTGCACCATTAACTTTAATATAATTTATCATTACTATTTTATATGCTACATAAAAATTTAATATAAGAGTCGATATACTAGCTAACAAAACCACTATAGAAGTTGCGAAATATATAGTAATCATAGTAGGTATTAAACCAACACCATATATAGCTAATGACACATTCATCTTTTTTGCAGTTTTATTTTTAAATGTTTTAATTGCTTGGGACATCCCGTAAACACCGAATAATGAAAATAAACCAGAAAATAAGAATGTTTTAAAATTTTCCTGTTTATCTTTATGATTGTAATAAAATACTAAAGAAAAAATAGTTAAACTAAACATAAGATTAACTATATAAATAACCATCACTGTTTCATTTTCACTATTTAATATTAAAGAAGTAGCTGCTATTGCACCCATTAAATAAGCTTGATAAGATACACCAATAGCTTGTTTATTTTTTAATATAAGATAAATTTGATGTGAATATCCATAACCATTTATCAATACAGCTATTAGTAAATATACGCTCATCATTTTTATCCTTAAAATAAGTTTATATTATTATAAGTAGATAAAAAAAATTCCTCTTTTATTTTATTGTATTTCTAATACTAATATCTATTCCGGATTTAAAAGTTGCTAATTCTACATAACCCGTTATCAAATTTTGTTTTTTTAGTCAAAAATATTGTCAAATCAGCCATAGTTTTATCAGTTATTTATAAAAAAAAGAGATAATAAATTAAGTTATTTTTAATTATTATTAAGATATTATCTTGTATTAAATATAAAGGGTAAATAGCATGTATAGATTACAAAAATTTCTAGAAGATGAAAATAAATTTTTTTGCTTCGATGTAGATGATATTTTATTAGATACAACTGCCCATTGGATAAACTTAATCAATAATGATAAAGAATGTATCACTATTTTGAAACAAAAAAATAAATACCCTTTAAAAATAGAAGATTGGACTAGTTGGAATGCTATACCAGATTTACTTGGCGATATAACTTTTAAATTTCATGATAATAATGAAATATATGAAAAATATATACTTACAAAATACTCTATAGAATTAATAAGATTAGTTAAAGACATTATAGGTGCGAATAGAATCAAATTTATTACAGCTTCAAGAGGAAATAAATTAAAACTTAAAGAAGATATCCTTATTAAAGAATTTGGAATAGATAAAAAATATATTTATCACACAAGCGATAAAACAAACTTGTATATTGGTAATTTCGTTTTAGATGATGCAATACATAATCTTCAACCCATTTTAGAAGATATAGACACAATAGGTGTCATTTTAAACAAACCCTGGAATAAAGATTTTAAACATAGTAATGTCAACAGAATAGAATGCTTACAAGAACTTATTTTAAAAATAAAAGAAGTTATTTAAGTATTCCGTCAGTTATATTTTGATATGTTATTAAATATGAATAAAACAAATGAAAAAATTACAACAAGCGAAATTCTTTCTTTAGATATTAGTAGTTTCTCAAAATTAACTTCAATAGAACAAGTTAACACTATCAGTATTCTTAATAAAATATTAACCACATCTGAACTGGTTAAAAAATTTAAACCCACATTAGTACCGAATGGTGATGGTTTTCATATAATTTTTAAGAGAAAATACCAAGCATACAAGGTTGCTTTATATCTTAAAGCAAATGAATATATAATCAACAAAGTGGTTAAAGATTTCAATGGAGTAAGAATATCAGTGCATGAGGGAACACATTTTAGTTTTCTTAATATTTTAGGTAACATTGAATATATGGGAAATGGAATTAGAGAAACAGAATTACTAACAACAATGAAAACACTTTTTTTTAAAGAATCTATATTAGTAAATAAAAAATGTTTAGATTTTAATAATAAACAATATACCTTTAAATATTCAAGTAATATTCATAAAGTATATTTAGATTTCCAAAACGAAAACCAGATAACCGAAGTTATCAATATTTGGAATTACTGAGGTTTTCTTTGCCCTATAGGAGCTGGTCTCGCAGGTTTTTCATTTGCCTTCTTATAATCTTCTATTTCTTTCTTATTAACCGCATTTGCTCTTATACTTTTTAAATGACTTTCCCAAGCTTGTGTTACCTCACGTGCCGATAAATCACTATTATTAAGAATAAATATATTTTGTGCAAGTTCATACTCTAAAGGTTTCAAACTATTAGTAAAAAGCTCTATCTTTGTAGTATAAAGTGCAGCCATATCTGGAACTGCTTTTTCTTCTTCTTTTTTTAGTTTCTCTAAACTTTCTTCCAATTCTTTCTTTTCTTCTTTTAATTCAAAAACACGTGCTGATATTTTTTTAAATCTTTCTTTATCTCTATCATCAAAATTAGATAAATCCATTTCTACAAAATTAGGGTTCGTTTTTCTTATTTTTACAGCAAAAGAATCTAATATTTCACCTTCTTCTAATGAATAAACTAAATCAGGTAATTCTATCATTAAAATATCTCTTTGTTTACCTTCAAAATATTTTGAAAACACATCTAACACATACATATTATGTTCAATTTCTTGATTTTCTTTATCACCATATAAATAGATAATACTTTTTAAAAAATCTTCTAATTTAATACCAGCTTCATTTTCTAAAATATCAGTTAATTCCGGAAAGTTATCGCTATTTATTTCTTTTATATTCATTTTAAACCTTTTTATTTAGTTACATTATACACTTTTATATATTTTATATATTTAACTTACTTAAATATTACTTATTTTTTTATTAAGCAGTTTGTAAGCTTCTATCTGATATAATATACTTAATAAAATAAAAAGGTCTAATATGTTAAACAAAAAATCTTTAAAACCACTTGTTGGTGGCACTATTTGGGTAATTCCTACAAGCAATTCAGTTAGTAGAACAATTCCTTTAATTGAACAAATTGAAGAAATGAAGCTTTTAAAAGTAGGAACTACACAAATGGAGATTTCTTGTTTAGAATTTAATAATGGAAGTAAATATCCTATTGATGGTGGAATGAATATTCACAATTATGGATACATTCCTTTTGCTACAGAACAAGACGCCAAAAATCATCTTTTATCGGATGCACTTCAAAGCGAATTAAAACATATGAATTGGAAACACCTTTCTTATGAAGATACATTAGCTATTGAAGCGATTTTAAAAAAATAAATTATTAAAGTTTAATTATTGTTTCTTAATCATTATTTCTTTTGCTACTTTCAAATCCTCTTTTGAATTTACCTAAAAAGGCTAGACACTAAAGCTTCACCTAAAAAATTAGAAGCTGAAGCTTCGCCCTTCAGGGCGGAGTAGGGCTTCGCAAGTTTTAAGACAACATTCTTTATATTTAAGTCTTTTTTAAGAAAATAAATGATAATCTTTTCTTATGAAGAAAGAAAAGTTAACTCTTACATTAAAAGTAAAATTATTACCAACATTAGAACAAAAATCTCTAATGAAAGAAACGATGAAAATTTTTAATGATTATGCTAATTTAATTTCTCCTTATTCCTTCAATAATCAAATAAAATCTAAAACTTGTTCTATTTGTCTAATTATTTCTTCTTTTTGATGTGCTACAACCACTATCATATCATTAAAATTAAGCAGTCTGTAAGTTTTGATTTGCTATAATATACATACAAATAAAAAGGACTTATATTATGAACTATACAATTGAAAAACGCGAAACAGAATCTTATTTTGAAAACCCATTTAACGAAACTTTATTTTCTTTTACAAGCACAAGTAATAGCGTTTCAAATATGAATAGTAATATCAGTAACCGTGATTTCTCTTCTTGGGAAGAGGCAAAATCTGGTATTATGAAAGATAATAATATCTTAAATCAAATAGTATATGTAATGAACCATTCTTACATGTCTTTATCATTAACACCTTTTACAGGTGAATATGCACAATTTGATAGTTATCCTCTAGGTATTGTAACCGTAAATAAAGAACAGGCTAAAAAATATTTTAGATTTTTAAAGAATATTAAACGTATTACAAAAAAACATGAAGCAGAATATAATGATTTCATCAAAGATTTACCTAATGATTTATCAAATAATATTGATATGTTTGAAGGATATATCAATGGCGAAACTTACACAGAATACGTAGTAATGGATGAAGATGAAGATATTATTGAATATTTTGAAACAGAAAAATCAGCCGAAGCTTATATCAAAACACTTAATTTAAGTGCTTTATAAGCCCACATATAGTACAATATACTTACAAAATAAAGGATTTAAATATGGCTACTGAATTAGAAAAAATCGAAAAAGCAATTACAAAATTAAGAGATATGATTATCTCTAATAACGAGGAAATGGATGAATTACAAGAACAACCATATCGGGAAGTTAAAGAAAAATTTAAAAAATTAGAAGCGAAACAAGATGCTAACAATGTAAAGTTAGATATTCTTTTAAATCAAAAAACTAATATGAAAAAATACGATGTTCAAATTTTAAACCTAAATGACAAACCTGTTGAGGTTGTACAATGTATTGCTGAAATTAGTGCTGATATTCGTTTTGGTGCAACGATTGAAACACGCGTTATGTTCGATTTATCTAATAATAAAAATTTTTCAAACGAAGAAAGCCCAGCTGAAATTTTAAAACTTTCTGGTGTAAATGACCACGAAACAGCCACAGATTATAAAGAAATTGAATGTATTAAAATTGGTAATAAATATTATACAGAAGTAGCTTAATATGAGTAATATTCAATTAACACTAGAAGACTTAAAAAATATTTTAAATGGGAATTTATATGATAAATATCCCGTATCATTTGATAATATTCCAGAAAATGGAAACCCTCAAGATTTCATAGAAGACGATGGACGACAATATCGTATGTGTATTTTTAAAGACAATAACACTAATATCGAATATGGTTTTCATTACACTTGGAATCCTAATTGGAATGATGACCTTAAATATTCATTTGCTAATGTATATGAAAGAGATACAATTACAATTGTTACAAAAATTATGACACCTCAAGTTACCATTATAGAAGACAAACCAGAAAATAATGAACCAAAAAAACTTTGGGATATATATCAAGAACTGGAAGGAGTCCAAAATATCAATGATATGATGGACATTTTGCCTATGTCTGTTTTTAATAATGGCAAAGAAATATTTAATGATAAAAATCAATCTATATCTGAGTTTAAGAATAATTTAATCAAAATATGTATAGAATACAAAATAGAACAATCATCTTTTTTAAGATACCTACAAACACATTAACAAAAGAAAAAGAAAAATAAATGAAAAACAAATTTATCCTACAATCAACAGGTTTCAAAACTTCCTATTTGGAAGAAATTGCAAAAACACTCGACAGATTCAATATTGATTGGGATGACTTTGGAATTATTCCAAGCGAAAATGTAATTACCAACTTAGAAAATATTCTAATACCAAATACACGTTTAATTGCACGTGGTGGTACAAAATTCTTAAATTTATTAGAAAAAAATGGTGATTTAGAATTATTAAACAGTTCCTTAACCGTTGAACAAATTAAATTAAAAGATTTTTATTTAAAAGAACTTATTAAAAGTATCGATTATGATATTGAAAAATTTGACCAAGCTTATTATGGAAAATTAAACTTACCACTTTTAAATTCAGATGCAAAATATATACCTTATAAACAGTTAGAATATTATACATTTGAAAAAGAGGCGTTTATTAAGCCTTCTAAGGACTTAAAAAGTTTTAACGGCGGAATTATCTATTCAGATGAAACTCTTTTAAATTACCTATATAGGACACCACACAATATGGATGTTAAAGATGAAACAATTATAGTTGCACCTGTTAAAAAAATATATTCTGAATATAGATTTTTTATGCATAAAGATTATATCTTAGGGATGTCACGTTATATGTTAAATGGTGAAGTCGCAGCAGATACTCTAGTTCCAGAATTTATGAAAGATGCAGTATTGGAATATAGTAAATTATATCATCCAGCTGATTTATATGTTATAGATTTGGCTGATACAGACAATGGTGTTAAGATAGTAGAATATAATTGTTGGAATGCCTCTGGATTTTATAATTGTGATATTCAAAATATTATCGGAAATATTAATGAAATTAAATCTATATGTTAATATCAAATTATTTGTATTTTTCTTAAGTGTATTCTAAGCAATGTAATGCTATAATATACTTACAAAAAAACAAAGGACTTACAAATGATTGAATCAACACTTGACTTACAGATTACAATTAAAGCAGACGAAAGACACGATATAGATTTAGGGTCTTTAAGACTTCACAATAACACTAAAAGTTATTTTTTAGATGTTATCAATTCTTATTCAGATGAAGATAATGGTATTATTACTATTGATTGTGAATTAGAGAGAGATGAAGCAGAAAATATGGAAATCTTCGGCGAAGATTCAGATTTTGATTTAGAAGATTCTGATTTATTCAACGATAATCTTACAGCTACTATGTGGGTTGAAGGTGCAGAAGAAGATGTTGAAATTATTGATATGGAACTAACTATCATTTTAAATGGTGAAACAAAAACTATCAAAGTAATCGAAGAATAATATCTTCGGTTATCTATACAACTTCTATCCTCCACAAGCAAAAATCAATATAACATCTTATTAAACATTATTCTGATATAATATTAAAAATTTAAGGCACACAATATGGCAAATACAAAAGAACAAAAAACATTACTTTTACCTGTGAATAAATATTTCTATAATGAAATCTCAATTAATCAACCACCCCATGAATGAGGTGGATTTACTTTCCTAACTAAATAGAAGTGTTCTTCTATAGCGAAAGGCTATCCGGCTTGATTCACGCCTTGTGTAAGTTTTGCTTTACTTACATTTGAGTA
>Ga0256827_10000934_pt1 | contig 18429 bp, 10 predicted proteins | sample CV84metaG_FD_185977 | JGI IMG/M metagenome (GOLD analysis project Ga0256827, IMG submission 185977) | Hydrothermal vent microbial communities from East Pacific Rise, Pacific Ocean - CV84 | ecosystem: Environmental > Aquatic > Marine > Hydrothermal vents | place: Pacific Ocean: East Pacific Rise... | reverse complement strand
TAAAACAAGAGCTTCAAAAGGCCGAAGGCGTTGAGGAAGCAATGCTTTTAGTGGCTTTAAGTGATAGCTACCAACAGTATTATTACCAACACCAATGGGAGATCAGAGACCGGCAGGAAGTGGCAGGCAGCTGCTCTCAAAACATTACAGAATGGAGTCAGCGTGATTTCAATCAGCAGATTGATAGTCTTCTACAGCAGGCACTTGCCTTTGCTGACGATTTACAACAAACGGCTTCGGTAACATGGAAAGAGGTGTTTATCACTAATGAAGATAGTTTTGTATACCAACCTTTTTTATATGATTTTGTGGTATGGAAAGCTTTGGATTTTTATACTTCCGATGAGTTTGCTATGGCTGCCAGTGAAGATTTAGTATTATTGAATGATCCTGTTTATTTTCAATCTTTTCAATCCTTTTCAAAAGCAAAGCTCTCAAGCGGTTCATTGTCTTATAAAGAAATAAGTTTACAGCTGTTTCAGGATATTATACATTTTCATCAGGGACGAAAAGACCTGCGCCCACTGTTTTACGAAGAGGTAGAACGTTTGACATTCATAGAGTATAAAGGGGTGATTGACGAGAAAGAAGATTTGCTGATAGCTACTTTGGAACAGCTTCTTAAGGATAATGAAGGTGTTGCCGGGGTGGAGATTATTGCTAAAAAATTGACCGATAAGTATAGATATTCTCAGGATGTGAAGCATTTGCAGAAAGCTGATAAGATTTGTGAAGTGATGATACAGCATGGGAGAAATACTACCTATTTTAAAAGTCTGAGTGAACAAATCCACCAAAAAGATATTTTCCTGGATGTAAAAGATGCTGTGATTCCTCATCAGCCATCCTTGGCCAGTATTCGCTTTAAAAACACGGCTAATATCTGGTTCAGGATCATTAGTATTGATGCTGACTTTGAGCAGCAACATTCAAGAAGCGGAGATTTAGATTTAAAGACCTACTTAAACAAACCGGTCATCAAGCAGTTTGATATAAAAGCCACAGATAAGGCTTCGTTTCTTCAGAAGTCAGCTTTATTTGAGCTTCCCTCTTTAGACTTTGGGCATTATCTGATTATCGCCAGTACCGGGAGTGGATTCGACATCGATAAAGACCGGATAACCGTCCGTAGTTTTTGGGTGAGTCGTATGGAAGTGGTGAGTCAGAAGAGCGATGGTGACTTTGTGATTTTGGACAGGCAAAGCGGAAAAACGCTCAGCGGGGTGGAGGTTAAAGTATTTTCTAATACCTGGGAATACAGTTCCCGCTCCAATGTGAAAACCCAGATGGCTGAAACCAAATCGGATAAAGAGGGTGCTTTTAGCGTATCTGCCGAAAAGGGACAGAACCGTATTACTTTAGAGTTGAGTAAAGGGGCCGATTTTTGGGAGACGACCTCGTATGTACAGCAAAATAATGTGCGAAGCAGAGCTTATGAGAAGCATTATTTCTTTACCGACAGAGCTATTTATCGTCCGGGCCAGACCGTATATTTTAAAGGAATCTTTACCGAAAAACAAGGCGATGAAGTGAGGATATTACCAAATCTGACTAAAGAGATTTTCTTTTACACTCCGGCGGGTAAACAAAGCATTGAGCTGACATCTAATGACTTCGGATCGGTGAGTGGTAGTTTTGTTATTCCGCAATCGGGTTTAAATGGTCATCTACGCATAGCCGACGATAAGGGGAGTATACAGTTTAGGGTGGAGGCTTATAAACGCCCCAAATTTGAGCTTATACTACAGCATCCTGAACAGGAATATGCTTTGAATGAGCAGATTGAAGTGAAAGGGAATGCCAGTTATTTTGCGGGCATTGCTTTGCAAAACGCCCAGATCATATACCGGGTTGTAAGAACAGATTATATGCCCTGGCGCTGGACATATTTACCTGTAAAATCGCTTGAGATTCCTGTGGCTGCCGGTAAAACAAAGACGGATGATACAGGGGATTTTAACATAGATTTTAAAGCTTTAGCCCCCGAAAATATAAAGGGTGATGTTTGGTATAACTATAAGGTAACAGCCGAAGTAACTGACGAAACAGGAGAAACTCATCAGCAGACCATCAGCATTCGTCTGGGTAATAAATCCTTATTTATTACAACCGATTTGCTGACCACTATGGACCGTGAGTTTGCCAAAGACGTTACCGTAAGTGCTCAAACACCTAATGGTAATAAGATTGATAAAGAACTGGAGTTTAAACTCGAGAAATTACAATCGCCAAAGCATATGATTGCTCAAACCGACTGGTTAGCGGATACTATTTTATTAAGTCAGCAAGAGATAGAGGAGAAGTTTGGATATATCATACTCAATGATCAGCCAAAAGACTTCGAGATAGAAGCGGTTATCTTTATTAAAACCTTAAATACTAAAACAGATAGTATTATTCCTAAGAGTATTTTTAAGTCGCTGTCGAATGGGGTGTATAAGATGACCTTATCCACTACAGATAAAGATAACAGAGAGGTTCAGGAAGTCAAGTATTTTGATATATTTTCGTCACAAAGTGCTGAGATGCCTTTTAATACCGACCATTTCTTCGATATGCAAAACTCAACAGTAGCGGTGGGAGATCGTCTGAGATTTAGTTTTGGAACATCATTTAAAAAACAAGCTTATTACTATCAGTTATCTAAAGGCAATCAAGTGATTGAGTCGGGATGGAAAACTATAAGCAAAGAAATGAAGCATTGGGAAATCCCTGTTACCGAGGATTATAGAGGTGGAATGAGTTTGCAGATTTTCTTTATGCATCAGAATCGTTTTTATTCCTTTGATAAGCAGATAACTGTCCCTTATGATAATAAGAAGTTAGACATTCAATTAATTACTTCTCGTCATATAATGCAGACCGGTAGTCAGGAAGATTGGGCTTTATCCATTAAGCATCAGGATGGGGCAGCTGTATCGGCCGAGGTTTTGGCATCGATGTATGATGCTTCCTTAGATGTATTTGCAAAGCATCAATGGCATTTATGGCCTTATCAGGGAAACAGATATACTCCTGTTAATTGGGTGGCTTTGCGAAACAGTTCTTTCTCTTATGTCAATAAGTTTAACCCCTTTATAAGAGATATTGCTGCCTATGAGACTTTAAAATATAAATGGGAATACCGCCAACAGCGACACGAGGTTTATATGGCTAAAAATGCTGGCTTAGGAGCTATGATGGATGGTGCCCCCCAAGCCTCTATGCAGCTATCTGTTGTTGATGAAGATAGTGGTGCTGTGGAAGGCGGACAAGCCGAAGCTGTGGCCAAAGAAGAAGCTGTTCCTTTGGTGTCCCCCCGAAAAAACTTAAACGAAACTGCTTTCTTTTTCCCACATCTGCAAACTGACCAAGAGGGGAATCTATCACTCAAATTCACCAGTCCCGAGGCCCTGAGCCGCTGGAAACTGATGATACTGGCCACCACAAAAGATTTTGAAATAGGTAGCTTTGAACAGGAATTTACGACTCAGAAGGAATTGATGGTGATGCCAAACTTACCTCGCTTTTTACGTGGCGGTGATAGGATACAGTTATCAACTAAAATTATTAATATGCTTGAAGGTGAGCAGGAAGTTACTGCACGGCTGGAGATTTTAGATGCCAAGGATATGAGGCCGCTGTATTTAACCGCACCCGGTTCGGTGGTGAATAAAACCGTAAATATCTCGGCTAAAGGACAAGAAACCGTTAAGTGGATGATTAAAGTCCCCGAGAAAGTAGGGGCAGTAATTGTGCGTATCTCTGCTGAGGGAAACCATCATACCGATGCCGAAGAGCATTTATTACCTGTTTTAAGTCAGTTACAGTTTGTTACCAATACTTTCCCCTTTACTTTATCGGAGCAGGATGATATCACTAAGAGTTCTTTGGGACTTAAAGAAAAGACCTATTTGGATGGCGATATGCTTACTTTGGAAATCACCACCCATCCACTTTGGTATGTAGTTCAGGCTTTGCCTGACTATGCGATACCACAGCAACCTTCGGCTGTTAGTTGGTTTGAGTTTTATTATATCAACGCTTTGGCCCAATCTGTGATTGAGAATAACCCTCAAATAGAGAGTGTTATCAAACAATGGCAAATCATTAATCCCGAGGAATTACAATCGGACTTATTACAGAATCAGGATTTAAAGCAAATATTATTAGAGGAAACGCCCTGGGTGAAGAGTGCCGAAAGTCAGACCCGTAGAAAATATGAAATAGCTTTGCTTTTCAATAAAAACAATATCCAACATCAGCTGGAGATGGCCGTAAACAGGTTGAAAGCCTTACAAACATCAAATGGCGGTTGGCCTTGGTATACACATATGAAGACTTCATTAAGTATGACAGCTAAGATTGTTGAAGGCCTGGGACAATTAAAAAATCAGGGGATTCTCGATTTTACCAAATACAGTTCTGTGAAAGGTATGACACAAAAAGCTATCAGATATCTGGATGATGAGTTATTAGAGATTTATCATAAAGAGGATAAAAACTTTCATCATTATCAGCTGATATCTGTTTTAAAAGCACGGTCTTATTTCTTAAAAGAGTATCCACTTAATCAAGACGTACAAACAGCTTACGATCATTATTTGGAGAAGGAAACAAAATCGTGGAATAAGAAAGAGCTCAAACAACAAATGGCTCTAACTCAGTTATTATGGTTGTCAGAAAGAACCGAAGAGGCTCAGGCGATCATCAAATCCCTAAAGGATAAATCCTTGAAAGATGCCAACGGAGGGATCTATTGGCGCGATTTGATGTCATATAATGCCCCTGAGAATCAGGCTGCCATGATTGAATTGTTTGAGTTGGCGGATGAAGATGATTCGTTTGTAAATGGCTTAAAAATATGGTTATTACAGCAGAAAAGAGCCAACGATTGGGGTAGTGGTACTGCTACAGCCAAGGCTTGCTATGCCATGTTATCCGGTACTTCGTCGTTAGATGATGATACCAAAGTGTTTTTAAAAATGAATGGCATAAGCACCGAGATTGAAGGTGATGCCGGCTTGGGTTATTATAAAGTTAGCTGGGCAGGAAAAGACATTCGGGAGAAATTAAATGGTTTACAGATTTATAAAAAAGGGAATGGCCTTGTGTTTGGGGCTTTTTACGAGCAGTATTTTGCCAAGATGAAAGACATTCAATCTCACGATGGCGGTGTTAAGATAGAGAAGACACTCTATGTAGCCGGTTTAAAAGATGGGAAATCATCATGGCAACCGCTTTCTGATTCTGATGAGATTAATCTGGGCGATCGTGTTTTGGTACGACTAACACTTAACAACCAACAAGCCATGGACTTTGTTCATCTGAGGGATTATTTGCCGGCAGGTTTCGAGAATAAAGACGCCATATCAGTTTATAAATGGAAAGGAAATATGGCTTATTACCAAAGCCCTAACGATATTGCTACCGATTTCTTTATCGATCATCTACCCAAGGGTAAGTTTGTGATAGAATATGAGCTGAATGCCAGCATCTCGGGACATTTAAATTTAGGCCCTGCTAATATACAATCGCTGTATGCACCGGAGTTTTCGGGACACTCAGACGGCGGCGAAGTAATAGTGAGAGGTTTATAAGGAAATGATGGAGTACAAAAAAATCCGAATCAAACGATTCGGATTTTTTTAGATATTTTAAAAAGTATTAATTACATTTTAAAACTTCTTTAGCCTGAAAAGCAGCTGCTTTTACATTAGGGCCGGTAGTAACGGCTTTATAAGCAGTACAAGCATTGGCAGTATCGCCTTTAGCTTCGTAAGCCTTAGCTAATTCAAATTGTAAGTCAGATACATCACCACCTAAAGCAATACCGGCTTTGGCAGCAGCGATAGCATCGTCAGATTTCTTTTGCTTATTATAAGCCAGGGCTAAATAATAATAAGAGCTACCAGATATATCACCATAAGTCTGTGCTTTGGTGAAGTAATCAATGGCTTTCTGAGTGTGTTCAATCTGTAATTCTTTAGCACCATTAGCTACTAACATACCTTGTGCAGCAGATTTTGCTTTGGTCACATTTTTTTCTGCTTTTTTATTACCGGCACCATTAGCAATGGCTTTGTCGAAGTTTGCTAAAGCAGCATCAATATCTTCTTTTTCTTTAAATGTTAATCCCATTCCAAAGAAAGCGTCCACACATTTGTCGTTATAACCTAAGGCTTCTTCAAAAGCAACTATGGCATCATCGTATTTTTTATCGGTGTATAAGCCCAGTCCTTTACTGCTGTAAATTTTGGGGATATACATGGCTGCATATTTCTCATACTTAGCATTATTAGCTACTTTGGCAGCTTCCTGGGTTTTTTTCATTTCAGCTACGGCAGCATCAAATTTTTTCCCTTTATAGAGCTTAACGGCATTTTTCCAGTAAGCTTTAACTATTTGTGCTTCTACTTTTGTTTGTAATTCAGCACCATCAGCACCAATTAGCTGGCACATATCAATACTTGATTTATAACTTTCTATAGCAGAGACATAATCTTTTGACTTATATGCCGTGTTTCCATCATTAAAGGCTACGCCGGCTTCGTCTAAGTCTTGCGCAAAGCCAATGCTAATAAGGCCTACAAATAATAAAATTAGTGTTTTTTTTAAGGTCTTCATAAAATTTATTTTTATATTTTTTTTAATTGGTGGCAAATATATAAATTTCGTAGTATTACACTAAAGGATTAACATTTTTTGAGTTGTTAAATATTAAACAATTTATTGAAATAGAACGACCTAAAGTTTTTTTACCGATTTGGTGATCAGTTTCCAGATGTTTTGCTTGCTTTCCATATCTACAATCCATTTATCTCTGTTGAGTAAAAGACAGTCTGATGGGCCAATACCCTGTTCTTTTTCAATCTCGCTATATTGTTCAAGCGCTAATTGTATGGTCGTTGAAAAGATTTTAAAGACATTTAAGAAATGGGAGGTTTCATATTGAGAAGAGTTCATCTCTTTGATTTTTTTAACGATGGCGTCTTCTGTTTCTTTTATAATATGATACAGAGAATCGACTGTTTTGGCCTGATTAGCAAAAGTACGAATGCCATCGGCACGGTCATCGTAAATGTCAAAAACATCATCCATAAGTTGCCCAAAGCTCCCTAAATCGTAGCCGATATCTAATAATTCTTTATGCGAGGAATGGTTTAATAGAAGGCTATACATCAGACCCGAATAGCCTCCTTTTCGGATAGAGATGTCTAATAGTCTATCCTCTGAGAGCTCAGCGTCTTTTTGTTTTTTGCTGTCCTTTTGAGCCTGGAAAAGCTGTTTGGCTGCTTCGATAAAAGGACTTTTATCAGGAAGTGATGCCAGAATATTATTTAAAAAATGAACGGCCAATTGTTCCTTATTGTTTTGGGCATCTTTGGCATTAGGCTTGATTAACAGTTGGTGGATATGTGGGAGGTCGTTGTTGTTTTCAAAAAAATCGTCGAAGATAGGGGCGCAGGAGCTGAGGTTGGCAAAGTTGCGGCGTTCATCCTTTTGCATTCTCCGACCCCTCAAGAGGCATAGCAGTTCGCCAAAAAAATGGTTGGCATGCATATATTGTTTGGTACGGTTATAATAAGGAGAATGATAAAAATAGGTTTCTTCGGTCTGATCTTTGAATTCCAAATCGGCTTTGAAGCTTTGGTTTAAATATCTTTTTAGACTTGCATAAATAAATAATGCTTTACTATAGTAGTAGATGCCTTTTTGATATTGTCTTAGCGAAGTCAAGGAAGTGTGTTTTATAAATGATGCCTTTGGATGCTATCAATACGTTCAACTTTATCAACGCCTTTTACGGCTTTAATATTCTTCATGAGTTTATTCAAACTATTGCTGTCGTTCACATATAAGGTGATGTTCCCCTCGGAGAAACCACCACTGGTAACGTAATGAATTGAGCGCATATTAATCCCGTAATTGTCCGAAATTACTTTGGTGATATTATTCACCAATCCCAAAACATCGGTGCCGGAGATGTGAATGCCGGCCAAAAAGCCCACTCTTTCGCCAAAATTCCATTTGGCTTTTATGATCTGCTTGCCATGAGTGGTCATCAGGGCAATGGCTTTGGGACAATTAGTACGATGGATTTTTATGGGTTTCCCCTCAATATTTATCCCAATAACATCATCTCCGGGAATGGGATTACAACATCTGGCTATTTTGTATTTTAAATCGCTGCCCTGAGCATTTTTATCAATTAGCAGCTTGTCGGAGTTCTTCTTAATAGCCTCTGAGATACTTTCTTCCAGTGTTTTCGAAGATTCGTCTTTACCGCTTAAGAAAGAGGGCAAGACCCTTCTCCAGAGAGACTTTTCGGGTTTCTTTAAACAATTGCTAATTTCCTCTTCGGAGAGTTTCCCAATGGCGATATTATGATAGAAATTTAACTCCGACTTACAGTTCAAACAGGCTTGGAGTTTTTCTACAGCCTCAGGTTTATAATCGGTTCCTGATTTAGAGAAGTATTCTTTCAATCTTTCTTCTCCAATGCTTCGGTTGTTCTTTTTTAAGTCTTTAAGCGTATGTTTAATCCTGTTTTTGGCTTTTGAGGTAATCACCCAATCCATCCATACATCTTGTGGGCTATGGTTTTCGGAGCTGATGATTTTTACTACATCGCCGGGGCGGAGCTTGAAATTTAAGGCTCGTATCTTACCGTTTACCTGGGCTGCCATACAAGTATTTCCCAGGTCGGTATGGATGGCATAAGCAAAATCTAAAGGCGTACTGTCCTGTGGGAGTTTTTTCATATCTCCTTTTGGTGTAAAGACCATAATTTCTTTGGCAAAGAGGTTGAGTTTGAATTCTGTCATAAAGTCCAAAGCACTCACATCTTTTTTCACCAATAGCGAGCGCACTGTTTCCAGCCATTCGTCCAGCCCACTCTCCACTTTATTCACATCCGATTTATATTTCCAGTGTGCGGCATAGCCCTTTTCGGCAATCTCGTCCATACGAGTGGTCCTGATTTGCACTTCTACCCATCTACCCATCTTACTCATTACCGTGGTGTGTAAGGATTCGTAGCCATTTTCTTTAGGGTTCGAAATCCAGTCCCTGAACCGGTCTTCGTTAGGACGGTAGTAATCGGTAATAATAGAGTACACCATCAGGCAATCCTTCTTCTCTTTCTCCTTACTCACATGCGAGTTGATGATGATGCGAATGGCAAAAAGATCATAAACCTCTTCGAAGGGGACTTTCTTGGTCTGCATCTTATTATAGATGGAGGATGTAGATTTCTCTCTGTGGACAATCTTATAATCGATGCCGGCTTTATTAAGGCCTTGACGCAAAGGCGCTAAAAACGATTTGATGAACTTGGCTCTGTCGGCATCAGTCTCTTTGAGTTTTTCCGAGATCATTTTATGAGCAAAGGGATCGGTATATTTAAAAGAGAGCTCTTCGAGTTCGGTTTTAATGGCATATAAGCCCAGGCGGTGTGCCAAAGGAGCGAAGAGATAGTTTGTTTCGGAAGCAATTTTAAGCTGTTTCTCCTGTGGCATAGAATCCAGTGTTCGCATATTGTGTAAGCGGTCGGCCATTTTTACCAATATCACCCTCACATCTTCGGACAAAGTGAGTAATAAGCGTTTAAAGTTCTCTGCTTGTTCTGACTCTACATGACTTTTCGAGAGGATGCCTTTGATTTTGGTAAGCCCATTTACAATCATAGCGACTTTTTCGCCAAATAAGGCTTTGATGTCTTCTATGGTATAATCCGTATCTTCTACTACATCGTGCAAAAGCGCACTCACAATGCTTTTGGTACCTAATCCTAATTGTTCAACACAAATCAATGCCACGTTTAAAGGGTGGAAAATATAAGGTTCTCCACTTCGGCGTCTCATCCCTTTATGGGCTTCGTGAGCCACGTTAAAAGCTTTACGAATAATTTTTACATCACTCTTATCTTTTTTCTTACCGTCTCTCATCCGAATGATCTTTCGGTAGAGTTTAAGTATTTCTTGTTTTTCCTGTTTCTCGTCAATTATATACATATGCCTCGAAGATGTTAAACTATTGTTGCATTACTTTTGATTCGTGGGTTTTACACAGCTTCGTGTAGCTCACAAAGCTACAATTTTTTTGTGAGTGTTAATAGATAGATTTCCGTTTCTTGCTTGCTTTTTTTGATTATAGCAATGGTATTCATTTTTAATTGTAAATTTGCTGACTAATTTAAAATCAATTTTATATGTCGGCATATTTAGAATCTAATTACCATAAAATCACCACTCATGTTTTAAACGAAATGAAACTGCGTGGCGAAAAAATAGCCATGTTAACGGGCTATGACTATTCTATGGCTACTATTTTAGACCAGTCCGGAATAGATATCATTTTGGTTGGCGACTCGGCTTCTAATGTGATGGCGGGTCATAAAACCACGCTTCCTATCACTTTAGATCAAATGATTTATCATGCTTCCAGCGTGATGCGCGGCGTGGAACGAGCATTGGTAGTGGTCGATTTGCCGTTTGGTACCTACCAGGGCAATAGTAAAGAAGCCCTCTTGTCTGCTATCAGAATCATGAAAGAAAGTGGAGCCAATGCTATTAAGATGGAAGGAGGGGTGGAGATTCTGGAATCTATTAACCGAATCCTCTCTGCTGGCATCCCTGTGATGGGACATTTGGGCCTGACCCCACAATCTATTCATAAGTTTGGAACTTATGTGGTGAGAGCCAAAGAAGATACCGAAGCCGAACAGTTGGTAAAAGATGCGAAATTGCTGGAAGATGCCGGTTGTTTTGCTATTGTTGTAGAGAAAATCCCTGCCGACTTAGCTGCCAGAGTGCAGAAGTTAGTAAAGATTCCTGTGATAGGCATTGGAGCAGGTCATGAGGTAGATGGACAAGTGCTGGTACTACACGATATGTTAGGTATTACACAAAAGTTCTCACCCCGTTTTTTAAGACGTTATCATAATTTAAGTGAGGAGATTAAAGGCTCGGTACAGAATTATATCAGAGATGTAAAGACTTTGGATTTCCCTAACGAAAGAGAACAATACTAATGAATAAACAAATAAACAGATAAATAAATAAACAATTAAATAAATATATCAATGAGAAATAGTCAGAAAATAGCATTAATTGCTTTGGCATTTATGATGTCAATCCCCGCTTTTGCAGGTAAAAAGAAGGATAAAGAAGAAGATAAAAAAGCTTATGAATTCACCATGGTGAAAGATATTCCCACAACAGGTGTTCGTAACCAAAATCGTTCGGGTACTTGTTGGAGCTTTAGTACCAATAGTTTCCTTGAAACAGAATTGATAAGAACCGGTAAGGGCGAAATCAATTTGTCTGAGATGTTTGTTGTAAGAAATACTTATAGCGAAAAAGCTGAAAGAACTGTGCGTTGGCATGGCAACCTTAACTTTGGAGGTGGTGGTGCTTTCCACGATGTGTTTTGGGTTTTCGATAACTTTGGAGCTGTTCCCGAAGAAGCTTATGCTGGCTTGGAATATGGTGAAGATAAGCACGTTCATGGCGAATTAGATGCCTTATTAGATGGTTATGTAGAAACAGTTATCAAGAATAAAAACCGCAAGCTAACACCAGTATGGCATAAAGGTTTAGATGGTATCTTAAATGCTTATTTGGGTGAGATCCCTGAGGAGTTTGAGTATAATGGTGTGAAGTATTCTCCCAAGTCATTTGCTGAGTCTTTAGAGTTGGATATGAGCGATTATATTGAGATAGGCTCGTATACACATCACGATTTTTATGATACATTTATCCTGGAAGTACCAGATAACTGGATGCTCGATGAAATAAATAATGTGCCTTTAGAGGATATGATGGCTATTATTGAGAATGCTATTAATAACGGATATTCTGTAGCCTGGGGCGCCGATGTAAGCGAAAAAGGTTTTAGCTGGAAGAATGGTGTGGCCATCGTTCCTGATGAAGATAACCCAGAGATCGCCGGTATGGAAAGCGATAAATGGCAGAACTTAGATGCTAAAGAAAAGAAAGCCAAGCTATATAGTTTTGATGAGCCTGTCAATGAGAAAGAAATCACTCAGGAAATGCGTCAGGCAGAGTTTGATAACTATAAAACTACCGATGATCATGGTATGTTAATCACCGGAATAGCCAAGGATCAAAGAGGAGAGATGTTCTTTAAAGTAAAGAATAGCTGGAGCACCAAAGGTAGCCCTTACGAAGGTTATTTCTTTGCTTCTAAACCATTTGTAGCTTTAAAAACCATTGATATTGTGGTGCATAAAGATGCTATCCCTCAGGCTATTAAAGATAAGATGGGGATTAAATAAATGATTTCAAAAGAGTAGCAACTCAAGGATTTCTAAAAAAAAGGCATTACTTTTAATTAAGTGATGCCTTTTTTAGTTGCTTTTTTTACCTTTGAGGCCTAATAAGTCGTATTCATCATTAAATAAATACCATGAAAAAACTTCTGTTTATTATTTTAGCTATTAGTCTGTCGCTTCCTGTCCTCGCCAAAAAGAAGGATAAAAAGAAAAAAGATGAGAAAGCCACTTACGAATTTACGATGGTGAAAGAGATTCCTACCAGCCCTGTGAAGAACCAATACCGCTCAGGAACCTGCTGGAGTTTTGCCGGCACTGCTTTCTTAGAAACCGAGCTGATAAGAACAGGAAAAGGAATCGTTGATTTATCCGAGATGTTTGCTGTGAGACATGCTTATAGCGAGAAAGCCAGGAGAACCGTTCGCTGGCATGGTAATCTAAACTTTGGTCAGGGTGGTAATTTTCACGATGTGTTGTGGGTTTTTGATCAGTTTGGAGCTATCACCGAGGAGGCTTATGATGGCTTGGAGTATGGCGAAGAAAAACATGTTCATGGCGAAATGGATGCCCTTTTAAGAAGCTATGTAACGGCAGTCATGAAAAATAAAAACAGAAAATTATCGCCTGTCTGGCATCAGGGTTTCGATGGTATTTTGGATGCTTATCTGGGCGAAGTACCTGAGAGCTTTCAGGTAGATGGCGCCGATTATTCCACAACGTCTTATGCCGAGTCATTAGGCTTAAATATGGATGATTATGTGGAAATTACCTCTTATACACATCATCCTTTTTACGAGACTTTTATCCTGGAGATTCCTGATAACTGGATGATGGCTCCCTATTATAATGTGCCTTTTGATGAGTTTATGGACATCATAGAGCATGCCATTTTAAGCGGTTATTCTGTTGGCTGGGATGCCGATGTGAGCGAGAAAGGATTTAGCCGTGATAAGGGTGTTGCTATTATTCCTGATGAAGAGAAACCAGAACTGGATGGTATGGAAAGTGAGAAATGGAATGCCCTGGATAAGAAAGAGAAAAATAAGAAGCTGTATGCTTTTGATGAGATAGTAGCCGAGAAAAATATCACTCAGGAACTTCGCCAGGAGCATTACGATAACTATAACACTACCGACGACCATTTAATGTTATTGGTGGGAATAGCCAATGATCAGGAAGGGAATAAATACTTTAAAGTAAAGAATAGCTGGAGCGAAAAAAGTGGTCCTTACGAAGGTTTTTTCTTTGCTTCGGAGTCTTTTGTAGGCCTCAAAACGGTGAGTATCCTTATTCATAAAGATGCGCTAACAGATGAGATGAAGAGTAAATTACATCTTTAGAAAGTTGAAAAATATTATACTTTTGTGTTATGAACATTAAGGGGCTCTTATTACTTCCTGTGTCGTTATTGTATGGGATGATTACTTCGGTAAGGAATATGCTTTTCGATTTAAAGATATTCAGGCAAAAGAAACACGACGTCATAGTTATCTCTGTGGGTAATTTGAGCATGGGAGGTACCGGGAAAACGCCTCATGTAGAATTTATCATCAACTTTTTAAAAAAGCACCATCACCCTGCTATGCTCTCGCGTGGGTATAAGCGAAAAACCAAAGGTTTTAAAATAGTGGATCAGGATGACACTTCGGCCACAGTAGGTGATGAGCCTATGCAATATTTTAATAAATACGACCGGGTGCCCATAGCCGTTGACGAAAACCGAAACCATGGCGTGGTGGAGCTGCTGAAGAAAGATGAAAATATTGATGCCATTGTTTTGGATGATGCTTTCCAGCACCGTTGGATTAAATCGGATTTATCTATATTACTCACCGATTATCATCATCTTTTTAGTCAGGATTATGTTTTTCCCTCAGGTTCATTACGAGAGTTCAGAAGCGGCTATAAGAGAGCCGATATTATTGTGGTGACTAAAACTCCCGTAGTGCTGTCGCCCTTTACACGCCGAAGAATCACCAGTGAGATAAAGATTAAAAAACACCAAAAATTATTATTCTCCAGAATAGAGTATAAAGGCCTGGTTAAATGGAATAATGTGGGTCAGATTACAGATGATATCAAAGTGTCTACCACTATCTTATTTACAGGAATCGAGAATCCTTATCCTTTGAAAGAGTATTTAATGAATAAATGTAACGATCTGATCTTTCTGCCTTTCCCCGACCATCACGATTATACCGAGAAAGATATCCGGCATATTTTTGATACTTATAACGAAGCCTTTACATCGAATAAGAATATTGTAACTACCGAAAAAGATATTCAACGATTAAATATCAGCCCCAATAAAGAAATCCTAAAGAATCTGCCGCTGTATTATGTCCCCATTCATGTGGTATATCACGACGAAGATGACAAAATTATCAAGGATTCTTTAAGCTCATTATTTGAAAAATAGCTCTTAATATACTTTTTTTTAATTTTTTTCTTTACGGAATTTTTTCTCTGTAATTATTGCTATACCCGCCCATTCCGGTGTATTAGAGTGTGATATATCAGTAATAATTATAAAAAAATAGTACTATGTAATACAAAGTACTAAAATAATTATATATCTTTGCAAAACAATGTAATGGTTTTTGTGCCATCAAACAACAGGAATATGAACATAGAAAAAACAAAAGCACAGATGAGAAAAGGCGTATTGGAGCTTTGTACGCTGGCTATCATTTCGGAGAAGGACGTTTATGCTTCCGATATTATCGAAGAATTAAAAAGTTCGGATTTAATAGTAGTAGAAGGTACTTTATATCCTTTACTCACTCGTCTTAAAAACGATGGCTTACTCCAATACCGATGGGAAGAATCTACCTCCGGTCCGCCCCGTAAATATTATCAACTGACTAAAGAGGGAGAGGACTCTTTAACGGCCCTAAAACAGAGCTGGAAAGAGTTGAGTATTGCTGTAGATAAAATAATCAAATAACCTTAAAGAACGATTTAAAATGGAAAAGACATTATCGATTAATATAAACGGATGGGTATTCAATATTAATGAGGATGCTTATCATTTACTCTCAGAATATTTCGAGAATATTACCAAATATTTTAGCAAAGAAGAGGGTGGGGCCGAAATAGTTTCGGATATCGAAGCCAGGGTAGCAGAGCTATTAAAAGAAAAAATAAACGAGAGCGAAACAGCCGTTAACATACAGCAAATCCAGGAGATTATGGAAATCATGGGGCAACCCTATGAGATGGAGGCCGATGCTGACGACAGCATTGGTGAAGGTTCTAAGAGGACGAATTTTGGATCGAGAAAACTCTTCAGAGATACCGATAACTCACATATTGCGGGTGTGGCAGCCGGATTAGGCACCTATTTTAAGCTCGATCCTATCTTTATCCGTATCGCTTTTTTATTATTGATATTTACCGGTGGTGTGGGTGTGATCCTGTATATTGCTTTATGGATACTTATCCCCGAAGCCGCTTCCATATCCGATAAAATCAGGATGGAAGGCAAGAAAGTAGATATAAAAAATATTGAAGATAAGGTAAAGGAAGAAGCGGCTTATTTATCCGACCGTTTATCAGAGTTTTCCACTGAGGCCAAAGATGCCTATCATAAAACCAGACCGGTCAGGAAAAAAGGCATTAAAAAGGCCGAAGAGATGATAAAATCAACAGGCCGAATCATCTTACGCCTATTAAAGTTCCTTTTGGGTTTCATATTGTTTTTAACCGGCGTAGGTTTACTGATTCCTTTTGTTATCTTCTTCTTTAATTGGGTGCCGGGTTTAGAGTTCGAAACATTTACAGTCCATGGTATTTCTTTGCCACAATTCCTGTCGACTTATCTTTTTGATACCAAACACCCCCTCATCCTATTATCCACTTTAACCATCACGATTCTTATTCCTGTAATCATGTTGATATTCAACGGAATCAGGTTTTTGTTCAACTTTAAAAGAAAGAAGCTCGTAGGGGCTATTGCGGTACAAATATGGTTGGCAGCCTTTATCATCACTCTGGGTTTTAGCTATACCACACTCACCGCCTTTAAAGCCGATGCCGTTAATATCACACATTATGATTTTGATGAAATGAACTCCGACACCCTTTATATCAAGTTAAACAAACAATCCTATTTTCAGGATGTGCTTACCGGTGATCATAAAACAGTATTGTCGCAGGATGAAAACTTTCCCATACTGCATAAAGGCGAGTTTTATGGGGTGCCCAGGTTCAGGATACGTCTTTCGGATAACGACGACTTTAAGTTAAAGATATTTTATAGTGCCAGTGGTCATAAGGACGAAGATGCCCACAGAAACATCCAAATGACCGAATATGTGTTTGATATTGATAGTTCAACATTGGTATTGGATCCCTATTTTAAACTCCAGCCATCGCAAAAATGGCGTGACCAGGAAGTGAAAATAGAGCTGTTTGTACCTTCTCAACGTTATGTCTCTATTGAAACGTCCATCCCTAAATATCTCAAGATGAGCTATAAATGGCGTCGAAGATTAGAATATCAAAAGGCCAAAGCAAGCTATTGGTATTTGGAGGATGATAGATTTGTGGAAGCCTCAGAGATGATGATGGCGGCAGATTCTGTTGCTGTGGAGTAAAACAGCTACAATGCTATGGCTAAATCAGGTCAAGCATATGATGAAAAGTATCAATTGATGCTTTTTATTTGGTTTTTAGTTTAGTTCTTTGTTGCACACTGGCTTTTTTATTTTTCAAGCTTACTGTAATAACCAATCAATAACATTTAGTTTTTGAATGCCATCTATATTTGCATTATCATAATCAAGTGTTAAGAGATATTTGGGGTAATTATCATTAATTTTCCTAAATGCCGAGATTTCTCTTTTAAATGTTTTTTCGTCATTAACAGTAAAGGCTACTTGATAATATTCCCTTTCATTATTTGACTTTTGCACTACAAAATCAATTTCCTTATCTTTGTGTTTACCTACATATACTTTACCTCCTCGTCTAAATAGTTCAAAATAAACGATATTCTCTAATTTATGTCCTAAATCTGTATCATATTTATTGGTTGCTGTAATATTTCTTAATCCTAAATCTACAACATAATATTTTTCATTTGTTGTAAGTAATTCTTTACCTTTTATATCATAACGAGGTGCTACATATAAAATGTAAGATTGGGTTAGAAAATATAAATACTTAATAATTGTGTTATGCGATATTTGTTTTTGAGAATTCTTATTCAACTCTTTTGCAATATTTGTAGGTGAAACATAAGAGCCTATCGAATTAAATAAAAAACTTATAACGCGATGTAGATTGTGGATATTTCTCAATTTGTATCGTTGTGCTATATCTTTAATGATGACCGTATCATAAATGGATTGAAGGTAATCATTTACTAAATTGTTATTTTGCTTGGATAGAGTTACTGCCTCTGGAAAAGCACTTTCATTTAAGTATTTCCGAAAAAGTCTGTCCGTATTCTTTTCTTTTTCATTTGCTAATACATATTCTTTAAATGAGTATGGCTGAATATTTATAGCGATATATCTACCTGTTAAAAGTGTTGCCAATTCACTTGATAGAAGGTAAGCATTTGAACCTGTAATGTATAAATCAATATTTTTTTTGGTATATAAACTATTAATGAGTTTCTCAAAATCATTAATCAATTGCACTTCATCTAAAAAAATGTAATATTTATTATCAGTATTTACGGTTTTAATAATTTCATCATATAATTCTGTCCAGTTTGTAAAACTCAAATTTTCTCGTTCCTCAAAATTGAGAAAAATAATATTCTTTGAAGAAATACCACTTAAAATTAATTCATTCTTAAAGACTTCCAATAAAGTTGATTTGCCACTTCGTCTAATACCCGTAATGACTTTTATTAGATTTTGGTCTTTGAGTTGCCTCAATTTATTTAAATATACTTCTCGTTTTACCATTATCTTTTTTCCCAAAAATACACATTATTGACGAAAAATCAAAACACTGCTATTTTTCGTCATTAGTAGGTTTGTGTATAACGGGAGTCCACGCAAAAACCTCATTATTTTCTCAAAAGAGCTTCTTAGGCTTCATTCCTTTGCATGAATCAGCTGCATTTAAGGAAAAAACAAATCTGCTGTTGAAGGTTTTGAAAATAAAAAGAGCTTAGAGGGGCTTTGTATAAGCTG
>Ga0256827_10000933_pt1 | contig 18442 bp, 12 predicted proteins | sample CV84metaG_FD_185977 | JGI IMG/M metagenome (GOLD analysis project Ga0256827, IMG submission 185977) | Hydrothermal vent microbial communities from East Pacific Rise, Pacific Ocean - CV84 | ecosystem: Environmental > Aquatic > Marine > Hydrothermal vents | place: Pacific Ocean: East Pacific Rise... | reverse complement strand
TAATAGAAAATTAGAATTAATTTTATTATTTAATGTAAATACTTCTATTCCTATATATTTATAATTATTTATGATTGTTGTGCAGTTAAAAAGTATTATAATAAATTTACTTGTATAAATAGGGAAAATAAAATATGCATCTTGAAAATATTGTTAAATCTAAAGGGAAAAAGAAAATTTTAGCACTAGATGGTGGTGGGATTAAAGGCATTATTACCATTGAGATTTTGGCTAAAATGGAAAAAGAGTTACGTGTAAAAGAGAATGACCCAAACTTGATACTCTCTGACTACTTTGACTTTGTTGCTGGAACCAGCACAGGAGCGTTAATTGCAGCACTTATTTGCATGGGAAAAAGTACAGATGAAATTCGGGACTTTTACATTGAAAACGGTAATAGTATGTTTCATCGTGCCTCTTGGCTAACGAAGATAGGTAGTAAGTTTGGGTACATATATAATGACAAAAAACTAGCACAAAAGTTACAAGAAGTTGTAGGTGAAACAACAACACTTGGAAGTGACAAACTAAAAACTTTACTACTCATTGTAATGCATAATGCAAAGACTGACTCTCCTTGGCCCGTTTCAAACAATCCACAAGCAAAATACAATGAGTTAGTGACAAATGGAAAAGAGAGTAACTTACATCTTCCTCTATGGCAACTTTTACGTGCTAGTACAGCAGCCCCAATCTACTTTCCACCAGAAGAGATTAACATTTCAGGTGAGCCATTTATTTTTTTAGATGGTGGAATTACTCCTTACAACAATCCTGCTTTTCAAGCCTATATAATGAGTACCTTGGAGCAGTACAATCTAAACTGGAACAAAGGGGAAGAGAACATTTTGCTAGTCTCTGTTGGAACGGGAATTACCACGCTTATTCAACCTTTTTTACAACTCTCTCAAATGAACTTTTTTCACCAAGCAACTAAGACGATTAGTCATGTTTTAAATGCTGTAGAGTACCAACAAGATATGCTTTGTAGAGTTTTTGGAAAGTGTTTAGTTGGTCATGAACTTGACTCCGAGATTGGTGATTTGGTCAATAAAGAAAAAAGTAAAGAGAAAAAAGAGTTCACCTACCTGCGTTACAACGCTCAACTAGATGAGAAAGGCTTAGCGAAACTAAATTTTTCTCATTTAAATCCAGAAGATTTAAAAAAGTTAGATGCAGTGGACAAAATTCATCTTCTTCAAGAGGTAGGTAAAGCAGTAGCAAGAGATGAATTTTGTATTGAACATTTTGAAGGGTTTTAGAAGGAGTACAAGTAGTCCAAATTAAAAAAGTCATAATGTCGTAGGTGTTGACCACGTCACACAACAAAACCAAATTGGCATAAATTGAAAAGTGCGATTAAAGGGAAAAAATGCAAAAAGAGTATAAATACAAAGCTTTCATAAGCTACTCACACCAAAATGAGAAGTTTGGTAAGTGGTTGCATAAGTCTTTAGAGAAATACAAAATACCTAAAGAGTTACGAAAGGAGTATGCTGATTTACCTGACAAACTCTACCCCATTTTTAGAGACAGAGAAGAGTTACCTACCTCTTCTGATTTGAGCCGAAACATTACCGAAGCTTTGAAAAACTCCAAATACCTCATAGTCATCTGTTCGGTGGCTTCTGCGAAATCATTTTGGGTGAATCAAGAGATTATTGACTTTAAAAGTATGCACTCTGATGGTGAAGACCGAATATTAGCCATTATTTTAGATGGTGAACCTCATGCGAAAGATTCAGATAGATTTGATGATGCTTTAGAGTGCTTTCCCGAAGCATTAAAGTACAGAGTAGTAGACAGAAAACTAAGTGACCAACCAACAGAACCCATAGCAGGAGATGTACGCGAAGGAAAAGATGGAAAAGAGTTTGGGAAGTTAAAGCTTATTGCAGGGTTGCTTGGTGTTGGATTTGAGGAGATTTATCGACGAGAAGAGAAACGAGCCAAACAAAGACGAGCTTTTTTGGTTGGGGCTTTAGGTGGTGTCTCGGCATTGGCTGGGGTTAGTGTTTGGAAGTGGAGGGAGGCTAGTGAAAAGTCTATTGCTTTAGAGAAACAGAAGATTATTTTGCAAGAGGAGGTTGAGAGGGCTAAACATAATGTTGGGTTAGTTTTTGTATCAAAGTCTATAAAAGCAAAAGATGAAAAGTTTTTTTTATTAGCTCATTTTTATGCGTATTATGCTCTAATAAATTTAAGTTATTTTCTTGATACTCAGAATAATATATCAGAAATGAAGCAAATAGTTAGTCAAAATTCATATATTCATAACGTAGGTATTTTTAGTAGACATAGTAGTCCTGTGTATGCGATAGATATATCTTCTGACAATAAATTATTAATTTCAGCTTCAAAAAATCATATTATTAAATTATGGGATATTCAACGACAAAAAGAAGTATTTAGTTTTTCAGGACACAATAAAAATATTTTAAGTATAAAGTTCTCACCTAATAATGAATTAATTGCATCTGCATCTTTAGATGGAACTGTTAAATTATGGTCTGTTAAAGAGCATAAAGAAATAATTAGTTTTTATAAAGATGAAAATGTGCTTTGGGATATTCAATTTTCGCCTAATGGTAAATTACTTGCTTCTTCCAAAAATAACATTATAAAAGTATGGGATATCAAAAATAAAAAAGAACTTTTTTCCTTAAATGGACATAAAGATATTATTAGAAATATCTCTTTTTCCTCTGATGGGAATTATTTAGCTTCTGCATCATTTGATAAGACTATGAAACTTTGGGATTTAAAAGCTCAAAAAGAATTATTTACATTTACAGGACATAAAGATAGTGTTTTTGATGTAGAATTTTCACCTAATGGAAAGTATATAGCCTCATCATCAGGTGACAGAACTATTAAACTATGGGATATAAAAACTAAAAAAGAGATATTTACATTTAGAGGGCATAAAAAAGGAGTTAGGGCTTTAGCTTTTTCTCCAGATGGAAAATTTTTAGCTTCGTGTTCATGGGATAATAGTGTTAAGGTATGGGATACAAAGAGAAAAAAAGAACTTTTAACGCTTATTGATAAAAGTGATTATTTGATTACCGTAAAAAAATGGATGAATAGATATGGAGAAGTAGTTGATAAAGTAACTGATAATATGGTTTTGAACTTATCTTATACAGCAGATGGAAAAACATTAATCACTTCATTTTTAGATGGAAGTATTAGTGCTTGGGATATGTCTAATCTTAATAAACAAGAAAGATTTCCTTTAACTAATCAGTTTCTAATATCATCATTAATAGATAATTTACGATTTATAGGCAGTGAAGATATTGTTAGATTATCTAATGATACAAATATTTCAAGTTTTAGTCTATTCGCTCAAAAGACAAAGATGAAGAGAGAAATAAAATTACAAGATACTAAGTTATTTGATTTTTTATTAAAGTTAATGGTAAAAAATACAAATCTTATTTATGCTATATCTGAGAATGAAGAAAAAATTATCTATATAGATGTTGATAATAGAATCAAAATATGGGATAAGAAAACTGATAAAGTATCTATATTATCTCAAAATAAAATTAGAGACAATATAAGAACAATTAGATTATCAAATAATAATATAGTGGCTTTTTTATTAAAAAACAATGATGTTAAAATTTGGGATATTAATAAAAATAAAGAGATACTATCTATAGAAAAATTTTTTAATATTGATGACATCGTTATATCTTTTAATGGAAAATTTTTATCTATTATATCTAAGTATAAGAATTTTATTAAATTTTGGAATATTAAGGAAAAAAGAGAGATTGCATTTTTTAATAATTTAAAAGATTTTAACACATATACTTTTTCTAAGAATTTATTTTATATTTTACATAGTGATAATATAAAATTTGATTTAGAAAAACTTTCTAATCTTTCAAATCATGAATACTGTAAAAAACAGATAATAATTTTAGAACAACAACTCCAAGCCAAACTAGACAGCATAAAATTAGTCCCAACAAAAATTCCCTACACAAAACCCCTATGGTCAAAATACCACCCTAATCATTGGCTAGAAGATGCTGAAAATGGAGATGCTAGAGCCATGTACGAACTAGGAGTTATTTACGACCGAGACAACGAAAACCAAACAGCCTTAAAGTGGTACAAAAAATCAGATAAAGCAGGGTATAAAGAGGCAAAAGAACGAGTAGAGTTTTTAGAAAAATGGATGAATGAGAATGTGTAAAATCCAAACCATACAAATAAGCTCAGGTATAGAAATAAAACAAAGAAAAAGGAAAATAGATGAAAGATACATTTGGAAATCAGTTGTTGCAGTTTGCTAATAGTGTGGACATATTAGAAGCAGAGAATTTTGAGAAAATTCAACAATATATCGAAGAGTACTTGTCTAAAGTTTTACGCATAAAGTATGTTCGTCTCATGTTAATGAGTGAGACGATGGGTGGGCATATTATGCTTAGTAAATACGTTTTAAATCGAAATATACAAGATCCTTTACTTATACGAAAACAAAATGGTGAATACAATGGGCAGATGGCATATGCCTTTGAGAAGAACATTAGACTGTGGATAACAGCAAATAAAGATTCTAAAACTTTAAATAATGCAAAAGAGTATGTTGACCATTGGTCTGGTGAGAGTAAATTACCAAAGTATGAGAAGTTTCAGAAAGATGAAGAGGTGAAGACCTCTATTATTATTCCTATTCGTCGTAGTAATGAGGTTGATGAGAGTAAGTACATTTTGGGTGTGGTAAATTTTGAGTCACAAGAGCATTTACCCATGACAACACAAGCACAAAAAGAGTTAAAGTATATCTCCTATGCTTTAGGAAAACTTTTTCAGTTACATGAAGGTCGTAAGTTTCAAAGAACGAACACGCTTTCGGTCATAACTGAGTATGGACACAAATTAGCGTACTTAGAAGAGAAGTATAAAGAGTACTTTTTTGAGAAAAGACCAAAGGTGTTTTTTGCGTTTTCAAAACGAGCAGATGGGGCTGTTGTTGATAGCATTAAGAACCATATTAAGTCTCAACACTCAGAGAACATCAAGTTACTTTCATGGGATGACAAGAAGATTGTAGGTTCTATTACACCACAACTTTTAGACAGCATGAGCAATGCAGAGTACTTGGTCTGTTACTTGTCGGAAAAAGAGAAAGACCACTACATTGACAACTTTAATGTACTCATAGAGCTGGGTTACTTTATGGGGAAACAAGAGGAGTATGAACACTTTAAAAACATTTTAATTATTAGGGAGAGTAACTCCTTGCAACCTGTACCTTTTGACATAAAAGACATATTTAGTTTAGAGGTTACAAGAAGTAAGAAAAAGAGTAAGTTTAAAGAGAAAAAGTTTGAGAAGAGACTACGAGAGAAGATAGAAGCACTTTTAAGTAGTAGAGAAGAGAAGTTGTAAAATTAAGAGGGGGAGTTATGAAGATTTTACAACTTGATATTGATAAATTATCACATTATTATGATGGATTATCTCTAGGAAAAGAGTTCACTAAAATATTATTAGTTATGTTTATCCCTTATTTATTAATTAATTTTCTTATTAAAATATGGTTCTTAATATTATTTATATCATTAGAAGAATATAAGATACTTTTTATTTTTATAATAATATCTGTACTATTTTGGTATTGGATTGTTCCAAAAATATATTGGCTACAATATTTTTCGTATCTTAATTTAATGAAATTAGAAGGAAAAGCTTATATTCTTGAAATAAGTTTTTATTCTTTATTCTTATTAAGTATGTCTTTTATTTTATATGACTTTAAAAGTTTAGATTTTTTATTGTCGTTTTTAGGAGTAATTCTTTTTTTTATAATGCTTTTAAAAGCAGTATTTGTAATGAGAAAAATTACACCTATAGGACAAAAAATTTTATCAGATTATTGGAAAGGATATATTGAAGAGGAAGAATTAGAAAAGACATTATTGGGAATTTCACCTTATTTTTTAGAGTATATGAATGTTTTTGTAAGATTTATAGTAATGATACTATTGTTTATAATAATGTTCTTTTATGGATTAATTTTGAATATGTTTATATCTATTTTAACTTATAATGTAAAATTTAATGAGTTACCAATGTCTATAGCTATTATCCTTGTATTTAGCTTTATTATTATAGTTCTAACTGGTTTAAAAAAACATATTCTTAGTATTTCAGTTTCAAAATATAAAAAGAGAGACACTAGAGAACATATTGTATATCTTCGTGCTTTTGAACAAGATAAATTTTTTATTAGACATTTTAATTTTTTTAAAAACTTTTTTTTATCAATACTAGGTAAAACAAAATTAGATTTTATTATGCTAGAAGAGTGTTCCACTATTGGTCCAACTATTGCATTAGGTGATCCAAAAGATCAAAAATCTATTTATGGACCGGCTCGTTACTATGCACGGGATGATGAGTGGCAAGACTATGTTCATAAAATATTAGATGAAGCACGATTGATTTATATGTTTTTACAAGGAACAAATGGTGTAAAATGGGAAGTTGAGCAATTAGTAAAGATGAATCGTTTAAAAAAAACAATTTTTATTATTGCACCTAAAAGTAAACAAAAAGATGTATTAAATTATTTTTATATGATTTCTAACTCTCCTTTAGTGGAAATTGATGATGAAAGTAAAGTAGAAATAGTTGACAAGATTAAACAAAATAGTGTAATTGGATTTTTTATAAATGATAGTAATGAGATGATTGTTTTAGAGGCTAAAAGACGAGACTGGACAGCATATTTAATTACTATTCGTGCCTCTTTAAGATTGAAGATTGATTCAGAATCATTAAAATAGATGAAAAACTGTTTGAAGAGTTACTTCATGATTTTCTCTCTATTATGATAAATAAGCCCATGATTATTAAAAATCTAGTATTATACTCCTAAATATTTAAGGAATATAGATGAGATACTTACAAAGAAATATTACAGAGGATTTAAATGAGTATAGAAAATATTTTCCTGTACTGCTCATAAGTGGTGCAAGACAAGTAGGGAAGTCTACTCTTGCATTGCATTTAAATATTGAAAACTACATTACCCTTGATGACATAAATATCTATGCTATGGCAAAAAATGACCCTAAAGGGTTTATTGAGAAGCTTGAAAAACCAGTAATAATAGATGAAGCTCAGCGATTTCCACAACTGATGATAACCATTAAAGAGTACATTGACAAAGAGCGAATTAATGGTCAGTTTGTTTTGACAGGTTCTGCGTCGTTGCAAGGGTTTAAAGATATATCAGACTCATTGGCAGGGCGTATTGGCATTGTTGAGTTGTACCCTTTGAGTCTCAAAGAGAAATATGGAAAAAGTGAAAATATTGTAGATATACTCCGTGGTGACTTAGAGCCTTTTGTACTTAAAAAATATGATAGCTCCTTGATAAATGAGCAGATAATAGATGGTGGCTACCCAGAGATTTTGAAAATAGAGTCACAAAAAGCAAAGTATCTTTGGTTTAGCTCTTACATTAGAACTTACATTGAATCCGATGCTAGAGAGTTGGCAAATATCCGAAATATTGACAAGTTCATTAAACTCTATCGACTTTGCATGATTAGAAGTGGGAACATATTTAAAAAGAGTGAGTTACAAAAAGAGGCAGGGCTTGACAACAAAACCTTTGAAAGTTACTTTGCTGTAATGGAACACACTTATCAGATTCAAAAACTGCAACCCTTTTTTAGAAATCAACTCAAACGACTCATTAAGTCTCCAAAAATCTATGCAACCGATACAGGTGTACTAAATCATCTCTTACAGATTAATAGTAAAGAGGAGTTAGAATTATCGCACTATAAAGGCGATATTGTAGAGACTTTTGTCTTTGATGAATTACTAAAAGCAAATACCTCAGCTTTGAATAAAGCAGGAGTTTTTTACTATGGAACAAGTGATAGAAAAGAGATAGATTTTATTTTAGAGTTTGGTGAAAAAGTAGTAGCCATTGAGGTTAAAGCCTCAAAAACTGTCTCTAAAGATATGTTTAAACATATTTACTCTTTACAAAAAGAGATGCCTAAGCAGTTTGACAAAGGAGTTGTCTTTTATGGTGGAGATGACTTTTTGAAGCTTGATGAAAATATGTTTGCTGTTCCTTTGTGCTTTTTGGGCTAGAAATCCAAACCGTCCAAATAAGCTAAGATATAATTTAAACATAATATATCAAAGGATAAAAAATTGAAAAAGAAAATAACATTAGCCATTACAGGGCATAGAGATATTGTTGAGACTGAGGAGCTTAGGCAAGAGGTTTTTGAGTATTTGGAGCAAACGATTCAGAAATATTTAGATGACGAAATAACATTACTTTCTCCCTTGGCAGATGGGGCAGACAGGTTTGTGGCTAAAATATTTTTGGAGTTACAAAAAAAGCATGAACATTTAGATTTGGTTGTTCCCATGCCTTTTACTCAAGAGCGATATGTGTTAGACTTTGATGAAGTATCTAAAAAGGAGTTTTTAGAACTTTTGGAACTTGCTAGTGGTAGTTTCCAAATTCCTAGTATGGGTGACAAACCTTACCAAGAGTTGGGTAAGTACATTGTTAATGTTTCAGATGTTTTACTTGCATTGTGGGATGGAACTTATAATGGAAAAGCAGGTGGTACTGGTGATGTTGTTGAGTATTCAAGAGGAAGAGTAGAGTTAGTACATTTTATGTGTGAGCGTCAAGGTTAGAAATTTAACAAAAAGGGGAAAAGATGGAGTTTTTATATAGACTTTATAAATGGTCAGAACGAAAAATTCTTATTTTTATAGTTATGGCATCACTATCTGGAGCGTTAGGGTTGTACACTTATGGGCATATCTATAAAATTGGTTGGGGAAAATCTGTTTTATATACTTTAGAGTTGTTTGCAATGGATGTAAAACATCCAGCTGATGTGAAAGAGTTAATATGGTTAGAGAATAATAATTCTAAAGAGTTTGTTCTTGATAATGGAGAGATTAATGGTTCATATTATGCTGATGAATGTATGAAACTTAGCCATATAACACATAGTTGGAAAGTCATCTATTTAGCAGGATTTTTAGCCACTTCTACTGTAGTTGTTGGGGTTTTCCTATTTTTCTTTCGTTCCGTACTCTCAAATTTATATCGACGAAAAATCATTCGTAAGGGTGAGCATACTATTGTAGTGGGTTTAGGAAAAAATAGTCGATTTTTTATTAACAGTATGCTAGAAGAGGAAAAACATAAGATGGTGGTTTTTGAGAAGAGAAAAGAGAACCATTACATTGAACACTACCGAAACAAACGGGTTGCTTTGGTAGAGGAAGATGTAGAAAATATGTTAGATAAGTTAAACATTAATAAGGCTAAAAATATATTTATCTCAACAGGTAATGATGAATCAAATATCTACTTAGCAATGAAATTTATGGCTAAAATCAATGATGAAGATAATAGTATTGAAAAACTTGTTGTACACATTGAAGACCGTACGTTGCGAAATTTATATGATGATGAAAAAGCTTTGCACAAGTCCAATATTGATTTACGTCCATTTTCCTTTTACAAAGAGGCTGCACGCCGTCTCTTTAGACTGCATCCTTTAGAGGGAGATAAATATAAAATTATGGACTCAGAAGATGACTTTCATATTGTTATTGTAGGAAATAGTGAGTTCTCTATTTCACTCATTTCTGAGGCGTGTAGGCTCTCTAGTTTACCTAACAACAATAGACTGCATATTCATTGTATTGGACAAAAAAGAGAAGCTTTTGAGCAACAAGTTCTTTATGCCTTTCCTAATATTAACGATATTGAAAATGTAAAGATTCATTACCTTGAAGCTGACAGTACAACGTTAGATTTTTACCATAAAAAAGTTTGGCAAACAGAAAATTTAACGCATGTTATTTACGCAGATGAATCGGTGTTAGAAAACATTCGAATTTCTACTAAAGTATCAGACGTTACTTACTTAAGAGATAAGTCGAAAATTGTAGATACAAAGTTTCATATTGCGACTATGAACCACATAAGAGTAGCTGAGGAGATACGAGGAGAGTTTAGTGAAAATAACATCTTTACTTGTGCCGAAGCCAATAAGATTTGTTCTCGTGAAAATTTACTGTTAAATTCAGTTGACACTATTGCTAAGATGATTCACTATACTTACATAAGTCATCATTTTAGAAAATATGATGTGAAAATACGTGATAGTATTATTAACAGAGAGTGGCGAAAAGCTTCTGTAAATGACAAAAGAACCAGTGTAGCTCAGGCTATTCATATTGATACAAAACTTAAAGCGTTGGGACTTAAAAGAAAACTCCTAGAAGAGAAATTATCACTTTATAGGTTATATAAACGAAATTTAAAACTTCTAAAAAGTAGATTAGCAGATGATATGAAACAGTTTGGATTAAATAGAGATAAACTCTATGAGATGGAACAAGCTTATAAAAAACGATATGAACAAGAGGTGGAAGATGGTCACTTTTTTCCAAAAGAGTATAAAACTAAGCTTGAAAAAATGTTGAGAATGGAGCATAATCGTTGGATGACTGTTTTAATGCTTATGGATAATATTAGAGATGATAGTGCAGAAAATATGACTTCAAATGAGCGAAAAAAATTAAAAATACACCATCTGTTAAAACCTTTTAGTGAGTTCAAGAGCAACAAAGAGCGTATTTACGTTATTAATGACTACAACACTATTAAAAATATAGCACGATACATGACCTTGAATAACTATGAAATTGTTGACTTTGATTAAAATCAACAAATAATTAACCATAAAAAAGTATAATAGTCATCTATTCTAAAAAGGGAAATTTAGATGACAGATACGGGGCTTATTAACTACATACGAGAAGAGATGGAACAGCAGGGTGTGACATGGAAAAAAGAGCAGGAACTCTTTTCTATGCTCATCCCTAACGAAGAGTGGAAACAGTACAAAACCTCTTGGAGTAACTGGAAAAACATGCGTGTGCATGACCTTACTAAGTCACCTCATATTCGTCTTGCCATACAAAAAACACTCTTTTTTGACTCAAACATTTGGGGTGCTTCTACACTTCTTCAAAAAGAGGCTGTTCAAAAAGGTGTTTACAAAGCTTTTGTGAAAACCGAACAGAGTTTGCCTGACTGGACAAGTATTATTCCTAAATTTCAACTCAACATAGAACAAAAAATACTTTTAGAGTGCATCTCTCCTTTGGGTGCTAAAGAGGCAAAAAAACAGCTTTTGGAAAATGTACAATTTTTTGAACGAATATTTTCAAATCAAGCTTTTCTTTTGGAGCTTCTTAACAGCATGTATGCAAAAGGAGATTATGATTTCTTAGTAGAGTATGTCTTCCCAAATTTACTCTCTCATCAGCGTTCCAATGTTAACGTTAAGACCATGGAAGCACACGCTTTAGGCTCTTTGAAAAAACCTCGTTATATGGAGTCGGTTAAGTTGTTAGAGAGCATTGAGCCTAGCAGTGACAAAAAGATTATTGACCTTAAGACCTCTATGCTTTCTAATTTACGTCGTTACTACGCTAAAGAGCCGTTGAGTTTAAAAGAGTTAACCGACGGCATGAGCGTCATACTAAATATGTACCATGAACTATTTGTCTATGAAGAGGCATACCACTACTACCCAGCCATTAATTTGGTCTATGTACTGCAAGTACTAAATGCTCTCTCGCATGAACAGCATGAAGTGTCAGCAAAAGAGGTCTACCAAAAAGCCAAAGGCTCTATGGAACAAGAGAAAAACTCAAATAACGTGAGTGCTGTCTACTACGCATCTGTGACAGAGCTAGAGTTTTTACTTCTTCTTGGTGAGAAAAACATAACAAGAAAAATGGGTTTCATGTTAGAGACACAAAGACCAAGTGTAGTTTTGGTAGACCGAACTAAAAGACAAATGGTTGAGTTTGTAGCCATGGTAGAGCGTGTAGGAGCAGACTTACCAGAGTTGGTGGGTGAGTTTAAAAAGGTCATTGAGTTGTTAGAAGATTATGGAAAAAATAGGAAATAAAATGGGAAAAAAACTAAACATATTTATTAGCTACCGAAGAGTAGACAGCGTTGACTTTTCAGCACATCTTCACGACGCATTGAGTGAAGAGTTCAATGTCTTTTTTGACAAAGAGGGAGGCATTGGTTACGGAGAAGATTTTCCAGAAGCCATTGAAAACGGCATTAAAAACGCAGACGTGGTTTTGATGGTCATTGGTTCTAAGTGTTGCGAAGAGTTCAAAGCCAAAGAGGGAGGCTCTGACTTTGTGGTCAAAGAGATTGCCTTGGCAAAAGCTTCTAACTGTCACATTTTACCTGTGGTCATGGACGGGGTCAATATGCCCAACTGTTTCCCAAAAGAGATTGCATTTGTTTCTAACCACAATGGCTATTTGATTGGGCGTAATAGAACATCACTCTACTTTGGAGACTTAAAAGAGGTTATTAAAGCCATGCCTCCAAAAGTAAGTAAAACAGAAAACAGCTCTTTTTTACAAGAGGTACAAGAGGGCATAGAGCGTGACCGTTTGGTGGTGCTTTTTTCTCAAGACTTCACCAACATAGATGCCTACTATCAAACCCTAAAAGAACGCATGGCTTCTAAGTTTTCTAACGAGTTCTATGTGGTTTCTATCCCCTCCTATGTAGACGACCAAGAGGAGTACTTCTCTTGCATCGCGAACGACTGTAACATAACGTGCGAGGTCAAAAAAGAGAACGACTGGTACTCAGCCATAAAAGAGAAGCTAAAGAGCAGTAGCCAAGAGTTGCTTTTGTTTGTGACCGACCTTGAAAACGGAAACGAAGAGCTAGACCGAAAGTTTGCTACCATGTTACGCAACCTAAAAGAGAAATTCCCTCATTTTCATGCTCTGTTTGTGGGTAAAAAAGAGTTAGCCAAATTGGTCTATGGCGAGGGAGATTTGTCGCCACTAAATACAGCTACAGAGATGTTCTTTCCAGACGACGGCATGAAGCTAGGCGAAAACAGAATTGTCCAACAGTTTCAAGGCATGGGAAAAAACAGAGAAGAGGTCTGTAAGCTCTTACAAAAAGAGAAAGTAGGTCGTTTTGCTGTTTGGTCATACAACGAGACCATCAACAAGCTCTTTTGGAAAAACCTTTTAGTAAGAGACGGTCGTCAGTTAGTATGGCGTGGAGCCTTAACAAAAGAGATAGCACGAGATGTTTTAGGATGCGAATCGTAGGGGTAATCCCTTGTGGTTACCCTAAAATTCAAATTGTCCAAATGAGGGTAGATATAATTAAAAATACCGTAGGTGTGACCATGTCACACGACAAATCACGGTAACAGATTGAATGGAAATTTAAAATATTTAATCCATTCAAAATTTATTTTGACGTGTGACATGGTCACACCTACAGGAGCCAATCATGAAACCAATTTTTAAGATAAATAGATTTAAAAAAATAGATATTTTTTCTTTTTTATTTACTATTACTATTAGTTTTTTTTTATTAAAAGGAATTTTTTCTGGTTTTAATGCTAATTCTAATGATGCTCTTTCTCTATATATTATGTTTTTTATTTATTATAAACGTTACAAAAACCCAACAGTAACCAAACTAGCAAAAGAGCCAAAAGCTCTATTAACCCTATCAGAATCTCAACTAAAAGAGGCAAAACAAAAATTAGAAACCATCAACCGACTAGAAAGCACCCTAAAAGAAGCAGAAGTAAGCCAAGAACAATTTGAAAAAACCTTAGAATTCTACGAAAGTCAAGAAGAACAAAAAGCCCAACTCTTCGCCCAACATATCGAAGCCAAAGAGTGTAAAAAAGAGGGTGAGTTTTACCGAATAAAGATGAGTGAAGATTTTAGACTAGACGCACTAAAAAGCTTTTTGCTATATATCTCCGATGAGAGTAGTAGCAAGATAGAAAAAGAGGTAACAGCCTTAAATGACAAAGTGTTTGTGTTAGCAAATGAAGAGCAACAAAACGCAGTAGCTAAATTAGCCCACGACAAAACCAACCGAGTCATTACCCCAAGGGTGGAGGAGTTGACGGAACTGATGTTAAGCGATGAACCACAAGATAAGTTTGTGAAGATTCTTTCTAACTGTCTACTGGCAAAAGATGTTTCTCCATATCAACTCAATGGAGATGTAAAGAGTGAGTCGAACTTCTTTGGACGTGTGGAGATACTGCGTGAGATTATTTCTAATGACGAGGTTAATTACCTCATTGTAGGAGCTAGACAGCTTGGAAAATCGTCTATACTCAAAGCACTAGAACGACGTTATGCCAAGAGTGCCAAAGTAGTCTGCTACTCCTTTACGCTTGATGAGAGTGGAGAGCTGTTGCCAAGTATGGCAGAGAGTTTAGGGCTAGAAAAAAGTGCCACGTTAGAGCAGATTGTTCTAGCCATTAAAGAGCAAGAGAAACGACCGATTTTCCTTATTGATGAGGCAGATATGTTTGTGAAACATGAGAAAGAGCGTGGCTACCTCATTACTTCTGTACTGCGTAAACTCTCACAAGAGGGCGAAGCAACCTTTGTCATGGCTGGGTTCTGGACGTTGTATGAGTATGTTACTTTGGACTATCAATCGCCTCTAAAAAACTTTGGAAAGCTCATTACTTTAGGTGGACTCGAAGAGGAGGCGTGTCAACAACTTATGGTAGAACCCATGAAGCGTATTGGAATAAGTTATGAATCTGAACAGTTGGTAGAAGAGACGGTTAAACGTTGTGGTTACCGTGCCAATTACATTGCAACTGTTTGTGATGTTGTGCTTAGAAAATTAGAAGGTTCAGTCATAGAGAAAGATGCAGTAGAAGATGCTTTAGAGAGTGAAGCTATTGACAAAATGCTTAAAGGTTGGGGCAGTTTGAGTGCTAACAGAGAAGCCAATAGACTAGATAGGTTAATTGTCTACTTGACACTTGAAAAAGAGAGCTTTAGATTGGGTGATGTGGTTGAGGGCTTAGAGAAATATGGTCTGAACATAGACATTGAAAGAGTCAATGAAAGTTTAGACCGTTTGGTCTTGGGGTATGTGCTTGGAAAACATAAAGGGAACTATGCTTACCAAATACCGTTGCTCAAAGAGCGAATTTTAGAGGATGATTTGGACTATTTGATTGATGGTGAGGTGAATGGGTTAAAATCCAAATAGTTCAAATGAGATGTGTTAGTATTGAAAATAGACTAAAAAGGAAACAGAATGAAAAGAGTAACATTTGGTGAAGAGTTATTGCAGTTTGCTAAGACAGTTGATATTTTAGATAAGAAAATATTTTCAGATATTAAAGGCATCATTAACAACTATTCAGCTAAAACATGGGGTGTTAAGTATGTCAAGATAATGCAACTTGGCATGAACAGTAATGGAGATAAAATACTTAAAAAGTTCTTTTTAGATGAGTACAACTATGATGACGATAGCCGTGAAATTTATACTTGTCAGCCAAATGAGTTAACTGGTAAAGTTGAAGGGCAGATGTCTTATGTGACACATACACGAAAAGCTGTTTGGATTACTTCTGCTAATCAGGAACCATTAAACCAAACTGAACACTACATAGACCAGTGGTCTAAACTGAAAGATTTGCCTAAATATCATCAGCACCAAGATAATATTTTTGATATACGAACCTCAATTATTGTTCCCTACTTCGACATGGGGAGTAGTAAAAAACACATTAAAGGGGTTGTGAACTATGAGATTCCTGAGTATCTTGCCTCTACTAAAGAGTGTAGGGTAGAGATTCGACAGTTGACCAATACTATTTCTGAGTTATTAAACTTGTACCATATGAGACGTAGACAAGAGAGAAATACTAAAAGTGCCATTAAAACATTGCGTACTAAATTGGAATATTTAGATTATTATGAACGAAAAAATAAAATCTTTTTTGCATTTCCTCATAAAGGTGAGAGTGATGTACATGATGCAATAAAAGAGTTACTTAATGAGGAGTATGCCAATATTGTGGTGACAGATTGGAGTAAAATGGACACAACTGGTTCTGTAACTGACCAAGTTTTTAATGAAATAGATGCATCGAAATATGGAATTTGTTACTTCTCTGAGATTGTAGATAATGCTAATTCTGTACATAAATACAAAGATAATTTAAATGTTATTTTTGAAGCAGGGCTTATGCATTCTAAGTACAGAATGTTGAAAGACTCTCACCCCTTATGGATTCCTATACGTGAAGAGGGTTCTCCAGATATTCAGTTTGACTTGCATCATCTAAGAATGATAGTGGTTCCAAGATATAAAAGAGGAAAAAATAGAGGTCAATTAAAAAAAGAGCCATTTCAAAATCTACTAAGACGTTTTTTAAATAAGATTTTTGAAATATAAAAACTATAAAAGAAGATACTAAAAAGGAGAAGATGATGATAAATTTAGAGATACTACAACAGTTTATAAAAAAGAGACGTAATTTAATTATTGTCATTGCCATAGTAATATTAGCATTTTTTTTAGGTTGGAGAGGATTTTATCTTGATGGGAATACTCCTTTTCACTCTTTCATATTGACACTGGGGTTGTTTGTTCTTGAGTGGACAGATTATAAAGATTCTACTCTATTAGATGTTGCTACTCTATTGGCTACAATTGCTACCTCATATGGTTTTTATCATATATTTCTCTCTAAATATTTTAACAGTTTAAATATTAAGAAAATTCAGCGTAATTCATATAATTTGATAATTGGTTTAAGCGAACAAAATGTGGAACTATTGGAGAACTCATCTTCTAATGAGACAGAGAAAGTACCAACAATAATTATAGAAAAAGATAAAGATCATCCTTTGATTGACTATTTTAAAAAAGAGGGATTTGCAGTTAAAGCGTTAGATGCTAATAAGGCAATTTTAAACTTAGATTTAACTCATGTTGAACGAATTGTAATCTCTACCTCAAACGATAGAAAAAATATTGCATTAGGTAAACGCCTAATGAGAAAGATGAAAAATGATAAAAAGCAGAGTATTTATGTTTCAATTGGCAATCGTGATTTATCGGTACTGTTTAAACAAAATGTGATTAGTAATGATGAAAATAAAAACATTAATGTATTTGCTTTCTCTCTTTATGAAAATATGGCAAAAAAACTTTTTTTAGAACATAGTATTTTAGGGAATCAAGTAGAAATTGTTAATGGGTCGGAGAGTTTCTCCATGATTGTGGTGGGTGACTCTGATTTGGCTCTTGAAATAGTCTATCATATTGCTTTTCTCTCAACTCTTCCCAATGAAAACAAGTTGATACTGCATCTTCTTGATACCAATGCAGAGAAATTTAAACGTAAAATTCAAAAAACATTCCCAAATATAGATGATATTCCTCACTTAAGCATAAAGGCAAAAGATATAGACACAGAGAGTTTAGAGTTTTATAGAGATGAAATATGGGACTGTGATAACTTAACCAATATATTTATAAGTACTAAAAATGAAGAGAAAAATCTTGAAATAGCTATTAATTTACAAGATACAACTTATGTTAGAAAAATTGGACATAAGAGGTTTAAAACTAAAGTTCTTTTTGCACTTTATCATAACTTAGGTTTAGGTGAAGAGATAAATAAAAACAAAGAGGCATTTGAAAATTTCTTTACTTTTGGAAATATTGCAGAGACTTCAACACAAGAGATTTTATTTGACGAGAATCTTGACTATATAGCTAAGTTAATTCATCATGATTACAGAGATATTGGAAAGATTGATGAAGAGGAGATGTATCAAAACTGGTTAGAGACATCACCACATAAACGTAATGCAAACAAAACACAAGCTTTGCATATTGACGTTAAGCTTTTGGCATTTGGACTTAAGGGAGTTGAGTCAAAAGATGAATTTTCTGAGTTGCTAATAGAGAATAAAAAAATATTTTATGATAAAGTATCGAATTCAGATAAGATAGAAAAATATCTAGAAGATTATAAACTCTCTTATTACCCAACTTCATTTGATGATACTTTGATTGATAAAGTAGCCAGATCAGAACACAATCGTTGGAATGCTTTTCACTACCTTGATGGTTGGCAGTACAAAAGAGTACGAAATGATGAGGCAAAAGAGCATAACTGCCTACAAAAGTTAAAAGAGTTTATAGATGATGATATGAAAAAAACATATCAATATGATTTGTCTTCTGTCTATTATATTCCTAAATATTTAGCTTATGCAGGATATAAAATAGTTAAATATGATTATAATCCAAATCGTACAAATTAAAAAGTTTATAATGTGAATAGAATAAAAAAACAAAAAGGAAAAAAATGAAAAAGTTACATAAAATACTTTTAATAGGTCTGTTAATATTAGGAGCAGTAGAACTAAATGCTAAAACAGAAGTAGTAAAAGACAATAAGGTTAAAAACTCAATTGTCAAAATTTTTACGGTTGCTAACCAAGTGGACTATGGGGAGCCTTGGTCTTCTCATGTACAGGAGTT
>Ga0256827_10000932_pt1 | contig 18447 bp, 24 predicted proteins | sample CV84metaG_FD_185977 | JGI IMG/M metagenome (GOLD analysis project Ga0256827, IMG submission 185977) | Hydrothermal vent microbial communities from East Pacific Rise, Pacific Ocean - CV84 | ecosystem: Environmental > Aquatic > Marine > Hydrothermal vents | place: Pacific Ocean: East Pacific Rise... | reverse complement strand
CACATCTGTAGCCATATTACGTCTCCTTTAAAAATTAAGACCTTCTTACCAGATGGGGGAAGGTCAAAACCCCAACTAAACGGCACATCTGGCTGTGCTAAAGAGAAGGAATCAACTCCTCTAAATCGTGTCAAACACCGACATCTTGCAGGCTCTTACGTAACTGCCGTGCCATCGCTTTCTGCTCGGGATCTGTACTTCCCAGCTCAAAGTCTCTGATAGCGTCGAAAGCTGCGATATCCATCTCCTGAATCAACTGCCCCCGCAGTTGTGCGTAAGCAGAAATACCACCTTTATCCATTAGTAAAGCTAATGGTTTAACACGCTGCAATAAAACCTGAGCCAAACTCTCTACAGGTAGTGTTATAAGGAGCCCCAGTGTTTTGTGTACGTCTGGGGTCTTGCCTACCTTATCGGCCTCTTGTACCGCCTTATCGAAGATGTTTTGCGCATCCCGAATCAGTGCGGCATCTATCGTCTTGTCTATATCTCTACACATAGTACGCAACAATTGTTGGGTCTCTTTCATTGATAAACTCCTTGGCTTACCGCCTACACCTCTTCTGGAGGTACGTCTTGTGGTAGTGTAATACCACGCTCTGTGAATACTTTAAGTAAACTTTCCGCGGCTTCTGGCTCGTACTGCGCGTAATCCTGCACAGCTGTTAGTGCTGCGACTTCTATAGTGGAGTTTATCCTATCTTGCACATAGAAGAATAAAGGTACTCCGTTAGTCGCAGATACGGCGGTGGGTTTAATAAAATCATACAGGCAAGAAATCAAGGCCTCCACAGGTGCTGCTACAAGCACGGAAGCCGTATCTTGTGCCTCCTGGCCTTCTATTTTTAAAGCTTTTGTACCATCCTCTAGGGTGGTTGTTTCTAACTGTCTCCTAAGTTCAGCCATCTCCACAGTTAGAATAGTATTAAGTTTGGAGTATAAACTACTCGCTTTCTGTTGAATGCGTGCACTAACGGCCTCTACTTTTTGCCCTTCGGTAGAAATTTCTTCCCGTGGTTTAACTTTTAACACTGGTTTTGTATCTTTTTTCTTAGTCATATTACTTCTCCTTTTGTACACCAAACACAATGTTTGGATTTCCTTTGTTGTGTGTATGTCTAATAAAACAACTTCCCCCTGTCAATGGTATAAGTGGGTTTGTTAGTAATTAGCTACACCTAGTTTCTTTTTAATATTGTCTGGAATCTCTTTCTCTCCTGCCAATATTAACTCTAAATCTTTTTGTGTTATACCTAGTAGCTTAGCTATATTTCCCTCAAATGCAGGATTAGGTACGTGCTCTGGTAGCTCTATGTAGCCCCACTTATTACTTCCTACAAGCCCTTCATCAAATAGACCACCTTGTATGGGTTGTAGTGTGCGGGCATCTACCAGATCCCCACTCTCCACCTTTATAGGTCCATGCTCTTGGAGGTGTCTATCTGTAAGCGGGCTTATTTGTAGTTCGCCGGTCTTTTTATTTTCATTCGTGTGTAGTCCTGCGCCGGTAAGTAACGCTCTGAATTTATCCCACACAAACGGACGCCCAGGTGGTGCCGGAGAATGTCCCGCGCGTAATGTGCGCCAGTACTCATCGTTCTGCTGCCCGCGAAGTGTAGCACCCTCTCTGATGTTATGGTACGCTGAGGAGGACATAAGCGCTGCAGTGTCCAGTCCTGATAAACGCTTCGCTTGTGCTGCGTCTGCTCCGCCTTTCAAGGGTTGCTGATCTACATCATACGCACCTGTACTTCGTTGAGTTAGCTTACCCTCCACAACGTGGTGTAATTTAAGTATATGCCCTACACCTACCGTGACAGGATTCTCTAGGTACGCATCTAATTTAGGATCATAAAGCTCTTCCTTCTCCTCCACTCCAGCATCCTTAAGCTCTCCTGTTACAAAATCTTTCCACGATGTCCCCTTCTTTGTAAATGGGGCCACAATACTTTTCTTGCCTCGTTTACGTGCTGCCTTACCGAGCGCAAGCTCATAGATCAATTCGTTATTAACACGGGATGGGATACCCAACGGATTTAGTAATACCTCTATACTTTTACCTTCGCGAGTTCTAGGCATATCTTTATCTTCCAAAATCTTAGATATGATGCCTTTCTGTCCTGCACGTAAAACAATCTTATCTCCTTCGTGCGCTGGAGACTCGGACTCTACTACAATATTCCAACCCTTTGGTGTTTTAGCTACATGTGTGACTGTGCCTGGATCTTCGTGAGTCCAAACCTCCGCGAGTGAATTTCGTGTTTGTGCTAGCGCCTTAGACAAGCGTCCTGTTTGTGCTGAAGTCGAGTTTATACGTCGCGCTCCTGTCGCAAGGAGAATCGGATCGTCTTTACGCAACACAGTACCCACTGTAGGTACGCCATCCTCTGTCAAGGTGTCTAGCTGCTTCTTTGTAAATTCTTTTGGGAACAACGATGTGTAATGAGCTTTACCCATTTTCTCATCTTCCCGCAATTCGTGGTCGTGGTTATACGTGTGTTGTGATGTTAGGGCTTTAGCAAAAGCGGAAGAGATTACAACCGCGTCGTCCATAGAGTGTCCCTTAAACGGCACCAGTGCTATAGTAGCATTTCTACCCATAGCCAGATCTCCAGAATCATCTGTAAAGTTAGACTTGGTTAGTAAGTCTCCCTTACGCACCTGCGCACCCTCTGTAACTAACGGTGTCTGTGTGATGCTTGTCTTCCTATTAAACTTAAACCGGTGGTATAAATGCTTGTTGTGCTTCTTACCTTCCTTGTCTGTTATGGTGATTAACTTCGGGGTTACTTTCGTAACCACACCATCTAATTTAGACCTGAATGCCCCCGACCGCTTACCAGCCTCATAGTCAAAACTCTTGCCGTCAGATCTTGCGTTTTGTACAAGAGCCGCCTCTCCTTCTTTAAGAGGTAGTGCCTGATTGAAAAATCTAGCACCATAAAATAACCTAGACACCTGTACCGCACTGGGCATAGGTATTAAATTCACATTCGTACTAAATAAAGACTCTGGGCGTTTTAATTCTACATCTACATCCGAGTCATCCACAGTAGAGATTGTGTTATTCTGTATAGCTTTAGCCACAAATACTCCTTAGTTTATACCGTGTGGATCATATCGCCGACCAATAGAGTGGGATACATAATCCTTGAAATTCAACCGTCTAGCTAAAGGTACAGCCTTTGCTTCCGAATTCGCAAGTAGTGGTTTCAATACTGGACCCATACTAGGAGCTAAAGATTTCCCAAATAAGGCTTTGCCTCCCATATTTGCTAGTAGAAGAGGTATAGTATGTCGCTCCCTGGATTTTCTTGTGAGTGGATTGTCATACATCCAGTCAGGGGCTGCTGCATATCTACCAGCGGCTGTGCTAAAATCCCGCTTTGCTGGATCCCCTGCCACAGCACGTACTAGTGCCGTCTCTTTAGCGTTAGCCGCCTCCAACCCTGTGGGTGCTTTACGTTTCAATTCGGCCGTCGAGTCAAAAAACTTAGGGTCTACTTTTACATTTTTTATGTTGGACCATAGTCCTGCGCATTTGATAAGTGCTAAATCTTTCATAATATAACTCCGTATTACATGCCGCCTCTATACCCGCTCGATATACTAGGTGTCGTTGTGGGTGCTGATAATTTCCTAGGTGTGGGTTTTGGTGTTGGTATGGGTGTTGGTAATTTCCTAGGTGTGGGTTTTGGGGTTGCTGGTTTGGTAGGTTTCCGTCCTAGTGTAAGACCTAAATGGGGTAGCTTAGCTTTTCGCGCCTCCGCTGCCCGCCTTTGAATATTCAACCTGTGTACTGCGTAGTCCTGTGGTTTAGCATTAGCACCTGGAAGGTGGTCTACTAACCCAAAAGAGAACCAACGTGTTGCATCACTTAACAATCCGTACCCGACATTGTTAACTGAGTTTGCCGAGTTCCACGTTTGCTTAAGTGCATTTCCGAGCCGTCCCATTGTAAATTTATCGCCCAGCTGCTTGTATGCCTCGCCCGTAACATCATGCTGCCTGATCGCTTGCTCTATCTGGGAGCTTGTATCCTGGTGCATGTCATCTAAAAAACCTCCGACAGCTTTGGTGGCGCCCCCTACCATCTTACTACCGTAGTAGCCAGGTACTTCACCTAGTGTGGTGGGTGCTCCTTGATTGTACGCAGCAGAATCATCGAAAGCCAGTCCGTATCGTTTAGCTTGTCGTCTGTTTTCGAAATACCCATTATCCTCGGCGCCGGCTATGAGTCCTGACTTTCTGTCGGTATCCCCGAATGTAGCTGTCTGCCCTGGGTTTATTAACTCCGCCCTTTTAACAGAAGTTTGCACACCGCCTACATTCTTCTTCGCTCTCGATATAACCCCTTTAATTACTGGAGACAGTGTGAGTGTGGGTTGTGGGGGTGGTGTCGGTGCTGGTGCTGGGGGTGGGGGTGGTGGTTGTTGTACCTCTTCCCCTGACTTCATTTCAATACCGCCTATGGGTTTTATACCCACAGGTAACTGTCCCATACCATTCATCATGTTAAACGCAGTTTTATGATGTGTGCGCTCCTCTATACCCGCACGCAACCTACGCTTAACATCCCGCTTAATCCCAGCCCTAAGTCGTGCTGCTAATCCAAACTCCTCTAGGGGCATATTAACTACGGTCTCAGAATCATTCTCATCCTCTGTTGGTAGTGTTATCTGCACAGTACCCTGTCCTGTTGTGTTATGCTCTCGCTCTGCGCGTCTACGCGCTAACTCTTTCTTAAGCGCCGCTATACCGTAAAGCCCTGTGGCTATAGCTCCCGCGCCCAATACTGTCTTTGTTGTGTTGCTTAGCAAACTATCAGTAGAGGAATTGCGAGCCGCGTCTGCTATAGTGTTAGTATTTTTCGTTAAATTCTTGATGGTGTCCGGAAGCGCATAAACGCTAGGGGCGAGTCCTAACAGTACATCCTTCCCCACAATCTCCCCTAACACACGACCTGTGGAAACACCCTTATCTCCTATGCGTCCGCCTAAAAAAGCATTAAACGGTATATTCAACGCCCGTTGTGGTGTCCAATCCCCATAGTGATTGGCATTCATAACAGCATCCATACTGCCGGCTATTCCTGCGCCTGTTAATATTTTTTTTACAAGTGGGTTCATAACTTAAATCCTCTATGTTTTATCTTTCAAACGTCGCGCATTACACTAGATATTCACATGAAAGTCAATCCTAAAGAATAGCACCCCCACGTCATGTAGGGGTGGTTATTTCTAATCGTACAACGCAGCCGTGGCGTCATCTAAGATTATCCAATCTGTGGCTCTACAATCCTCAAGCAACAGAGAGCGTACCGGCTGCTCCTCTACTCCTTGTGTTAATATACCCACAAACGTAGGGGTAGACTTCACTTGCTTCATCACCCTGCGGTACGTCGGGATACCCTCATCATCCACCCCTGTACACCATCCCGCTCTTGTCACAACCTGTCCGGTATCCACCGCGGCTAATGCGTCTGCGATGTTGGTATGTTCGTCTGGTTTAAAGGTATCCTCAAACTCTTGCTTAGACCACCAAATAGGGGTTGTGTCTGTTATGCTGCCCACTATGTCATACTTCGGGTAGTCTACGACATACCCTTCTATAGTCGCTTCCTCTGGTACCGTGTATAAATGTAACGATTGTAACCACGCCCCTTTACTCATTGGCTTCGCCTCTACCTTGTGTTCTCGTTTAAACTTCATTTTACCTCTCCTTTAAAAAAATAACCCTCTGGTTTTACGCAGAGGGTTTGTTTAGTTCTTTAACTGCGTGCTAACTGTGGCTTCCGTGTGTGGCTCGTAGACAGCATAGCTGTTTGCAATCCTGTAGCGTCTATGTGTACTTTCGTTACTTTACTCGCCTTCTTCGTCTGCACGTTGCGTCGTTTGGACGACACAAACTTAACACGTTGTTTTAACGCATCCGCGCCCCAAGCTTTTAAAATACCAGACCATCTTTTAGAATAGATGAACTTAATGGTACCTTCCACCGGTGCTGCTTTTCCTGCGGTCACTTCCCTTACGCGTGGGCGTAGCGTCTGGTTGCGGCAATTCTTATGTAGGGAGAACACGTATGTTTCAGTATCTTTATCAAAAAATGCTGATGTGCGTGTAACCCCTAACCCCGCCCCTTTACGCGGTACAGCTGCGTTCAGTATCAACCAAACTCCTTCTTTCTCCGTTTTACGTGCTAGTATCTCGGCTAGTTGTGATGACTTGGTGACTACTGTGCTTAATCCTGTATCGCTATATTTCTTCATGTTGTTGATCTCCTTTATCTGTTTCATTATAGTTTATATTTCCTGCTACACTAATACTGCTTTTGGTGGGTACGAGAACTTTACCTTGTTTTTACGCATTGCGATTAAACTTTTAGAAGCCTCACTTCCCTGCGGTTGCATTCCGTGTAGTAAGATTGCAAACGCTTTTACGGAGTTGTCGTAGGCCAACGTATCATCGTGGTCTATCGGTAAGTCTCCCGCATCCTTTAAACTAAACGCTACTTTAACATAACGTAAGTCGTGTTTCTTTATCACCGCATCATGTATACCTCCATAACTTGCTGTTAAAATTAAATTATCGGGAACCTCATTCATATGCTTCGTCCAGTACTCCAAGCTCTTGGTGTATGCATAAAACAATATTTTAGGGTTCTCTCGCGCAACATGCGCCCACGCTAGGAAATACGCTTCAGAGTAAAAATCTCCAGATCCGTGTATCCTAACTTTGTCGAAATCAGTATGTAGCAGTAAACTCCTAGTAAGGAGCTTCACTATCTCATCTTTTGTTTTTAAGTTTCGTAGTAATGTATAATTACGTCTACGTAACTTCCTCACATTCGGGAACCTAACTTCCTCTCCCGCTGCGTAACACCAAAACAATGTGTTATTTGTATTTCCTTTTATCGTGTAATGTCCGTCTTTCTTCTGTGTACAAAACGTCTTACAAGTGCGAGCCGCCGGGCATGTGTAGCCTGCGGGTAAACTAAATATTAAGGTCTGCTTTGTTAACTTTGCATTTCCCTTCGTCAGCTTAAGTAGCTCACTTCCTAGTTCCAAATAGTTCTCCTGTCCATATGTCCCCTTCTGTTTTGAGGACATCTTTCGTTAATAATTCGCGCACCACACTGTCTAAGACAGCACGCTTACTGGGCGTTAGTGCATTTCTGTCATATATTATATTAAGTCCCGACCGTGTGGAAACCACAGCAGGTACGAGGATCTTATCTTCTTTTAGGAATACTACATACCCATCTTGCGCTGTGCGGGCTAGGGCGCGTACGCGCATCCCACTCACACTTTCTATACTGTGTACTAGACTAGCAATATTCATGATGCTCCTAAATAAAAACCCCGGGCCACACGTACAATACTACGGTAGCTCGGGGTTAGGTGGGTTTCTCAGGGTTACTGAAAATTAAGATTTTTTCTTTGGTGTTGTCTTCTTCGTTGTTTTCTTCGCAGTTGCTCGCTTAGCGGTTGCTTGTTTTTTCTTAGCTGCCTCTTCTTTAGCGGCTTTCTCCGCCTCTTCTTTAGCGGCTGCTTCCTTAGCGGCTTCTTCCTTAGCGGCTTTCTCCGCCTCTTCTTTAGCGGCTGCTTCCTTAGCGGTTTCTTCCTTAGCGGCTTCTTCCTTAGCGGCTTCTTCCGCAGCGGAGTTATCCGCCTCTTCCTTATACACGTCTTCCTTATCCGCGTCTTCCGCAGCAAGTCCCTCTGGGGTGTTTGCAATAAACCGGTTAACATTATCCAATGCTTGTAAAAAAGCGTCTCGCTCTCGTAGTGCTGCTTCGTAGCTCGTCTCAGTGCTGTCTGCAGGCTCCTCTGTGTTTAAATCTACAACTTTTTTCTTATGTAGCATTAGCCGTTGCTCATGGGCTACCGAGGTCATAGCGTAATTTGTACGCCTATCCGTCACTACTGTTACACTTACAGATGTGGGGATGTCATTATCAGCTTGTGTAATAGAAAACTCAAAAAAATCTCCTGCTTTTCTGTGCTCATTCACACTCTGTGCTGCGATGATCGCCAATGCCGTACTTACGGTCTCTACTTCGCTTACTTCACTTACTTTCACGTCTTGTTTCTCGTCCATCTTATTTCTCCTTATTATTAACAATTTTAGTAAACACACTAGGGGACTCTTGCATCCCTACTTTATTATAACGCCCCGCTTTTACTTCGTTCCAGATATACTTCCACTCTAGCTCATCTAATACCTTAGCTAGAGCTTTTATGGTGTCTGGGTATACCTCTTGGGGTTTAATTCCTTTCTCTGCTCGCTCCCAAAGCATCCAGTATTTGTTGGCCAGTGTTGCCGCCTCTGATGGGTTCTTAGCCCGCACATAATAACAGGTATCATGCAAACGAGGGTCAATAGCATCCTTCTGTACGCTTAAAGTTACCTCCCAAGGTTGAAAGGCTGAGGCTTCCGCAAGGGTATGCTCTTCTACATGTTTGGGCTTAGCCACACCATGTATAATAAGCCCTCCCGTCTGCGTCTGCGCATTACCTACCTCATCGACCGTGTTTACTGCTCCAAGCAACTTATCCTTTTTCATTATAAATCTTCCTTTAAATAATTTAGTAAACTCTACTATAGCAAACTATATCGGGTATGCAACACATTTATTCGTTTTATGTGTTTACGCTACGTGCAGCAACCATAGCGTGTATACTACATAACCCGTTGCTGTTTATTGGGTTATGTATATACACGCTAAACACATAAAACATACACACGCTAAATTTTTACGTTTTAATGTTACAAACTACAACTTAGGCTACAGTGCTTTTACGGATTCTACCTTATCTTCTCCCAAAATAAGTACGTGTATGTATTTGGATATTGGAAGTTGCTCCCGCAGTTTATTCTTAGCTGCGGTGCAAGGTTGTCCTACACTGCTTGGAGGTTTAGGAGATAACGCCTCATGTGTTACCTCTAGCAAGGGTGTGATGGCAATAAGATCTTTCCGAGCTTCTGATGCGTACACGCTATATCCATCCTCTGTTGGGATAGGTGGGTCTGTGAAAACTCGTTTTGCTTGCTTGCCTTCTAATGTTTTCTTAAAACTCAAGCGAAGATCAAGCTTAGCGCCCTCCTCTTCCCAACGTACTTCATCCGATATACCCTCTACCTCGTCTAGTGTTGTTTTCGCTAGCGCCGCTAAACTTTGCCGTACGAGTGTGTTGTAACCATCACTGCGTAGTAAACATACTATATAATTATGCTTTTTTCCTTTCGAATCTGTGTAACCCGTAATCTCTAACTTCCGAAACTCTGAGTTGTACGCCTTTGTAACTTCTTTCTTTATATCTTCTAAGTTCATAATTTCTCCTTATTATAAAAAAAGGCGGCCTATTATAGCCGCCCTTCTGGTGTTTAATTAAACTATTGACTATTCATCGTCAGAGGCTTCCCCTGTCTCAACGAATTGTACTTCATCTTTTTCCTTTGTATTTCCTGAAGGTTCTCTACCTTCTAAAAGTTTATCCATTACTTTCGCTTGAATCTCTTCTTTATCCTCATCGGACATAGTTGCCGCTACTTTAGTGATGAACGGAAAGTGTTCTTCCATCTCAGCTTTTACATACAACATAGTTACGGGTGCTAGACTAGGTGTAGCCCATACCGCACTAGCCGCTTTAGTAAGTTCGGTCTCATCCAAACCTTCTAGTATTTTGTGTGCTCCTTGGATACTGTCTAAAGTGGCTGTTGGGTCTATTATCATCGCTTGTGCTAGTTTACGCCCATTCCCTTCTATAACTGTACCTACTAGATCCCCTAAAGGACCACTCCGCGCAGCCTTCAGTTGTAGTGTTAAAACTACAGGTAGTGTAAAGCTAGCTAATTTATCTTCCATCAATTTGAGCGCGTCCAAATTACTGCCTTCCTCTTGCTCTTTTTTCTTGTGGGCAGCCACAGGGTCTAGATGTTTTAAATACTGGTTAGTCGCTATAGCGGTACCTAGTGCGATAAGTATAGGCAAGGCTGCTGCTGACGATAACGCACCTTCCCCTTGTGTAAAGCTCCTACCGTCGCCATCGTTGTCGGCGGCTTGCTTACTTGTGAGTAAATCACTACGCTCTTTTAACTTGCCTGTATACCGTGACTTTAGTTCGTTTAATGCTTTTTTATCATTACTCAATAACGCCTGTGTTATTAGCTTTTTAACTACGACTAAAGAAACAACACCAGAAACGGCGGCGGCAGTTACCGCTGTAGGGTTTACCACAGCTTCTTTTCCTGTCATCCCCCTATCTATGGGATTAGCTTGCGCAAGTCTTCTTGTCTTGTCTGCTTGCTCTTCTTTGTTATGTTTTATAGTGTTAAGTCGTTTTAGATGATCTATAATCCCCATAAGGGACGCAAGTCCAGCGCCCCCGGCTACGCCTGCGGCTGCCATGTTTAATATGGTTTTACTCTTACGTAATTCTTTTACTTCTTCTAACGTGTGTCCCATTAGTCCGTCTCCTTCTTATCCACCATCAGCGGAACCAGTTGTTTGTATTGTACTTTACGTGTCTTACACATTACTATAAAACACCCGTCCCTTGAGAATTCTACACGTTCTGATAGTTGTAACGCAGGTGCGGATACGGGATGTGCGCCCTCTAATAATTTATTATACTCCTCCAAATCTGCTACGCACGATAGGTTAAATACCTGACACACTAACGCGCCTAACCTTGTTGTCTGTGGGTATAAAGTTAATTGGTCACGGAGGCATGGCTTATCTTTCCAGATAGTGTTTCCGTTACTGTCTTTCTTAAACTCAGGCTCTTTCGGGGGTGTTTCTTTTTTTATCTTCTCCACCTCCGCTTTTACAACACCGGCACCTAAAGTTTCAACAACCTCGGCGGTCTTATTAGCTGACTTCTTCATACGTACTACCTCCCAGCGCGGGTCGTCTAGTTTTACTTAAGAGTAATTGTTTTAGTTTGTGCTTACGTAGTTTTATATTTTTACGTTCTGTATTTCCTATAGCTTTCTCATACCTTTGTAAGCGCTGCTCCACCGCTACGCGAGATTGTCCATCGGGATTATCCTCATCCATCTTATTATTCAAAACCCAATAACCGGCACCTAATGCTGTACCGCCAGCTGCCGCTAGTAATATTGTGGTCTTCGCTATATCGGTAGCCGTTCCCGCAGCGTTTGTGAACAAACTAAGCATACCTTTACTTTCCTTTATCTGCCATAACTCTAAACCCTCCGCTACTAAGGCTCTAGCCCCCAGCCCTGCCGAGTAATCTCCCGCTGCTATCTTACGGTTGACTAATCGAAATATGTCGTACTCCGGCACCCCTTGAACGCCTGCTACAGTATCTAATAATTTAGCCACCTTCTGCACGCCTTCATGTGTGTTTAAAAGCTCGCCCACAAAACCCTCCGCGTATTTTATACTGTCCGGGTCTATTCTGTTAGCTAGGGCGTACATTGTCTTACCTGTCTCTGTGTGTATATTATCCCTCATTAGTATCTCCTACCGTACCCATTCAAATCTTGCTGTGTGTCGTTCTTACCACCCATTAAGTTGCCTAATAAATACCCCAAAACAGCCCCGGGCACCGCTGCCCGTCTTCCTAACAGCTTAGAGGCTAAAAACGCCACAAGCCCGCCACCTACTAACCCACCGCTTACTTGCCTAAGTAAGGATAATAACTCCCACTCTGGTTTGTTGCGTACCGCTCTAAGTAAGTCTGTCCGTGTATTTTCATCCAACGATGCTTCATGTGCTATCAGGCGTGTGAGCGCTCCGTGTACATCTCCACTTAACACACCACTACTTGTTTTTTTAGTTATACCTTCCAACAACTGCGCCCGCGTCTCGCCTGTTGTGTTAAACCAAGGTGTGCCGTTTCCTGTAGCCTGCATACTCTTGTTGTTTAAGTATGCCGCCAGTCCTGAGCCTAATATAGAATATATAAGTGGGTGATCGCTTCCTGTTAATTTCCCCACACCATAACCACCTGCCGCGCCTAGCGCCGCACTAATCCCTAAGTTACGTCCTTGCGCGTTTGGGTTAGAAAGCCCATGCATCGCACGTCCCAGCCAGGACCCGACTCCAAGTGCAGTCTCTCCTGTACGTCCGGCGTATGGTTCCACCCCCGCCTGTTGTTTTAATAATTTACCACCTAAACCCATCTGAGGTTGCATAAGTTTATTGTAATTAGCCCGCCACTGTTGTCTGTAGTTAGCAGTACCTAACATAGGCGCTGCTTTACGAATAGCTTTTGTTCGCTTTGTTAAATTACGTCTTAAGGTCTTAAACTTATCTGCTAGATTCAAATCGGGCTCGTCGTAATGGGTTAAAAACGTATCCCCACTAGACTCCTTAGCCGCCATTGTGCCGGTCACTCTATTAAACGTAGACATAGGTAGCATGGTTGGTGCCGTATGCTTTAACGCATCGCTCAAATTTGTAGTATCCTTATTTACCGCAGAGTGTTCCAACTCGAATTTAAGTTTATGTTTACCTCGCGATACCTCTGATGTAGTTATAGTTTTCATAGGGAGTATTATACACGTTTACATACCTGCCGCAACATTTTTCCTACCCTCTGATGCGCCTTGCGCCCGCATCTCTTCCATTTTCTGCTTCACTACCGCGTGTAATTCCGGGTTAGATATTCTAATCTGTGTTAATGCCTTAGCCCGCTCTCCGTCATCTGGTATTTGTAGTAACTGCATGGCTTGCTGCTCTGCTTGAGTATTTAAAGATCCGAATAAGGAATCTGAAGGTGCTCCCCCTCCTTGCGGTGGTGGCGCTCCTTCCTGCGACTCTTCGAACTCCGCAGTACCCTCGTCTGGGTTTATAGCACCTCGCTCTATCTCCTTCTGCAACGTCTCTTGCTCTTTCTGCTGCGCTAGTGTTATAGCCGTATCCTCACGTGCACGTGCTCGCGCTTCTTCCACTGGATCTTGAATATTAAACGATTTGTATGCAGTAGCTCTAGACAACTCACCGCCAGCGGCTAGTTGTAGGTAAACACCGCGCTTCTCTAAATCATCAGCAACAGTAGGTAAATCTAACTGTAACTCTATTTGTGCTATTTTTTGATACGTCAGTATGTTTGAAGTTGTCCATTTTAAGAACCGGTTAAATCCTGCATAAATAAATCTAAAGGAATTCTCAAACATACGTAAAGCTGTTGGTATCTGCTGCACTTGCAAGGAACCGTGAAATAGCTCTGCGGGGTAGCCCATACCATCCAAAAGCTCGTCTGATTGAGCTGCTATTAAATCTTTAGGGGTTAGGTTTTTACCTTCGGCGCCGAACTCTTGGTATGTCACAGGGAATGGAAACGCGTGTATATTCTCCGGTCTTGTCCTGCGATCTTTTATCAGCGTTCCTATATGTTGCGTCCACTCTCCTGCATCAATTTGAAAGCCGTGACTAAACTCTGTGTTCATATCTGTAGGGGAGAACAGTCTAAACGGTAGTAGGTAATCCAAACCTACTTGCTCGTCTATCTTACGGTATACTTGTAGTTGGTGTAGTGGTCTGTAGTTTAGAAGGGGTTCCGGTATACCCCAACCTCTTGTGGATATTCCTGTAATGGTGGGAGCTTTAAAATGGAATATCACATCCTCAGAAAATTTAAAATCTTGATTCTCCTTAACCGCACGTAGCATTTCAAGTGGAGTTTCATTTACTTGGTAAAGCTCCCCCTTGTTAATGTCGGATATAAAATCCGGATCAAACCTGTAGATGTACCCCATCTTCCCAGATACAAACGATTTTTGTATAGTCATATTACGCGCCATTAAAGGCTGTAGGCTGATCTTACTGTACTCCTTACTTTTACGGTCTATGAATGATAGCTCTACAGTCTTATTCGCATCCTTAGGGTCGGGCACCTTGTACTTTAACGACTGTAAGTCAAAAGATACTGAAGCCTCGGGAAACGCAGATAATGCGTACTCTACCCGCTTCCCACCTCGCTTATCCACCAAAGACCTTGTAAATGGGTAGTTTATGCGCCAGAAGCTATTTCCAACGGCGCCCCACTCCTCACCCATAGTCATCATCACCCCGTAGATATCTAAGGTGTCCTCTAAAAACTTCTTTAATTTTACCCGCTCGTTATCATCCCCTGACTTACCGGTAAACGTTATCGCTGTCACGAAGTGTGATATAGTTCTGATTGTGGCTCTACGGTATTGTGGGTTTATGTAGAATAAATATAGTGAAAAATCCAACGTGTCCCGAAGATCCGTCGGAACGTGCATATTACTGGGGGTTAGAAATGGATCTGAAAATTTAGCGCAGCTTCCTGGGTAATTAAAGTTTGTCATCATTATCTTTGGTATCCTTCTCGAATTCTATTAAAGGAAGTTCCGGCTCTTGAGCTACCACCGCCTCGTTATAAGTAGATACGTCTGCTTTCTTCGCGGCATCTTGTGATCTTCCTGTTTTAATTATACACATTATTTATCCTCCGAAGCCAGTAGAAATGTCACCAAGTTACAACCTGCAGCTTTAAATTTAAAGCTTCCTCCCACATACACCACATTATACGTCTGCCTTCGTATTTTTATTGTTAGCGCCGCGCCAACCACTAAATTCATAAAGGTGTCATCTTGCAGCATAAACCCTATACTAAACTCCTGCACCTCTAGTGCATCCACTTTAAAATTAAAAGTACCTACCTCCGTAATCAATTCTACAGTCTCACGCCCTGTTGATGGGAATAAAACTTTTATAGCCTCTTGTTGTGTTACCGTACGATGTGTGGGTTTAAGTGTAGGTGTGTCGGGCTCTGTTGTAATGGTTTCTTCTGTGTCAACTACCTTACTCGGTGTGCTTTCTGGTACTGCTGTGTTGCTGGGTATTAGCGTACCATCTAATAACGCATCCTTTAACTTTTTTTTATGCTTCTCGCTGGGTGGTGCATTCTCTGGGTGTTTGTTTACCATTTCTTCTCTCCCTTAAAATTAGTCCCTATGATGCGTAAAAGATTTGTAAATCCGCGCTCGGTTAATACACCCTCTGCTATTACCTTTATACTATTTGTTTCTACCTTTCGGATATTCCAAAACAGTCGTGTGTCTGCTATTTTAAGCGTTACACATAACTCGAACGCCTCTGACTTCCCTGTGAGTAGTATACCACCACCTGCGTCAGGTACTTTATCAAAAACAAGAGATACGCAACGCATGCCAAACTCTGAGTTTTCTACGTAGGTGTGTACGGCATAAAATAATTTAAGTAAAACGTGATCTACAAACTCAGGCAGTACAGCACTTTCTGCCTTGTACATATTGTGTGCTACAGCTTCTAATGTTGAAAAATCCACAGGTTCTGTGAATTGCCCCACACTCACCCTAACTTTAGGAGCCAACCCACGTGTGCGGAACCCTAGAATACCGGTGACCCTACACATTGTAGCGTACCTCGGTCGTACAGCTCCGGAGATCCACCGGTGTAACGTTATCCGATGTACCCCAGTTTTAATTGCTAGCCCCTCATACGTGAGTTTATTATCTTTTTTATATTTAGCTAGTTCCTTTAAAAATTTATCTGTATCCAAGCTTTTCTTCACTGAAACTCCTACTCTGGTAATTTTACAACCAGTCCTTTTAAATCGGCAGCAGACATCCACCTGTCTTTACCGGTACGCTTGTCGTGGTATACCTGATAAATCTTACCATCATCCCCCAACTTTGCGCCGCTGGCTATACGAACATCCACCCCTGCTTTTTCACTCTCTGGGCCCTCTAGTGGTGATATAAATCCAAATGTAGTTGGGTTTACTGCCTGCGCTTCGTCTGTTATAGCGCTTGAACTTCCTATACCCCCATCTCCCATCATGGTTATCCGCCTTCCCTGATCTTCCAAGAGTAGTGGGTTAGTCTCCTCTGTCGGGGATGACAACGAATTCCCTATAAGTAAATCCTTAACGTAGTTGTCCATGAAAAACGGAGGTAAACTTTTAAGTGTCTTTGATTTATCCACACCCCACATTGCCTTTCTTCTCAACCCTCCAGCATCTAATGTTATACGCTCCTTCAACATATTGTGTGTCCTGTATAATCTCTTATACTGAAGCTGGTCTCGCACATCCTCTACGTCATCCCCTTTAACCTCTAAAATCTGCTGGGTGCTGCGTATAACACCGTCCACACCTATAGGGATGTATGTATCGCCAAACTCATCTTTGGTTGGCTCCTCCTCGTGCGGGAATACCGCTCCGGCCGCCGTTTTACATAATGCCTGTGCTAGTTTTTCAGACACACCACCAACACGTCTAACATCTAAAAACCCAGGTAGTGTGTGTTTTACTACGTACTCTGATACCTGTACACCACCTAACGCTTCCCGCACCACGTCTTCCTTGGTCATTTTACCACCACTATCCTCATACTTCTTTCTGAGTTTGTAGTTTGGTAGTTTCTTAAATGCGGTGTCAATAGCGCGTTTGTTGTATTTCTTCTTGTTCATCTCCAACAACTCAGGACCCCAACTACGTTCCAGCGTCTTATCGGAAACTCCTATATCATGCAGCACCGAGTACAGGCTGCTATTGGACTGCCCTGTTACCAGTTTAAATATCCCGGTCTCCGGTTCTAATTCTGTCTTAAAAGGAGCCCCTGTCCCGCGTAGTACATTAAACTGCGCCTCCATCACCCCATTACCCTTACGTCTAATATAAACACCGGGCATTAGTCGTTGCTGTTTTATACTGTTATAGTCAGATCCTTTATGTAAGAAGGTCCCACGTGACGTTAAAGTAGGTACTCGCATGATAGACATTTTTCTCTTGTCTAGCACCTTGCCGCTTTCTTTATCTTTCAGGGTAAACGTACCGCGTAGTCTTCGGGCTAAATACCCTTTAGTCAGTTTAATCTTGTTCTGTGTGTCGGGTGTGGGCTCCTCAGCCGACTCTACATATTCTAGATCATCCAACGTCAACACTGAATTTTTATGTTCTAATGGAAACACGGAACGCACAGTATCTATAGCTGTGTCGTAAATAAGATTTCTGTGTGCTTCGAAATCATTAGGTTCTAATAACCTAACGCCTTTGGGTGCTATTGCTTCTTTACCATTCATAGTGCCCTACGTTATATGTTTAGTAGTTATATTGCAAGGGTAAAGGGGGTGTTTAAGCCCCCAAATACCATTAGGTTAAATATGCATTACAGTACACTTATTACCTTTAACAAACGATACTAACCACGCATCGGCTACGGTATCGTTTGTGGATAGTGAGTCCACAGAAGCTATAGCCCGCACCAACGCTTCTACCTCTTTTTGTGTGGAGGTGCCTGGGGCTTCTTCCACAAAGATGCTGCCTGTGTCTGTATCAATCTTTAGTTGGTACTCCTCACTTAAAGGCTCTCCTTCTGCGGTTTTCCGACTAGTAAGATACAAAGCATCCACAACAGGCACAACATGTAAAGCTACCACCTCTGTGCCCTTACGTTCTAACAACATACGAACGTTAGGTATGCGAGTAATAGGTACGCCCTTGGATTTACTGGTTAGTTTATTCTCCACCACACGCATCACACCCGCAGTGCAGGTGGCATTCTGGGGGTCATACTTATTATCCACGTACATCAACAGGATGGACGTCTCCCCTGTATCCTTTTCCATAGGATGTACGCCCTTGATAGCACGTATCGCAACTAATTTACTCTCCGCTTTTCTCTTCTTTAATTCCATTTTATACTCCTGTTTAAGTTTCTGCTGTATCTTTGTATGCTCGATCCATTTTACTAGCAAGCTTTTTGTGCATTATATTATCCGTAAGGTTAACAAAACGCTTCATCGCTGGGCGTACTTGTCTGTCTACAAACTTACCTACACGTAAGATAGTATCACTCATGGTGCGGTACACCAATACAGGTAAAATCCCCGCTACGTATAATATTATGCACACTACTATTAATACAAATGTTAACATTTATTACTCCTTATTTTTTCTTAGCTCCAATATGCGTTTTTCTATTATTATAGATCTCTCCGCATTCGCTACACACCCGGGACACATATCTGTATGGTAAGACTTTCCGGCCTCAAACACAAAACCATCCTTTGCGTCTTTCTGTGGTTTTATACGCGCCACAACCTTCTTACACCTCACGCACACAATTCGTGCTAGTTCGGAATCCTCCTTCGCTCCTTCTTTACACCCTTTACAAACGTTATTAACAACAACCATAACACCTGTATCTAGCATTGTAAATTTGGTTGGTGATACGGACTTACCACAAGCACACGCCTCCGTATGCTCGGGTGTTATTAGCTTTGATTTATCTAGGGGTTTTAATTTCCGAAGTACACCTAGAAGTTCTAGTACTTCCTTATTTTCTTTCTCCGACATCAAACACCTCCTCAATATATTCATGTTTGATCGCATCATTACACCGGTAGTATCCTAGTAGTGTATCCAATTTTTTACGTTCGTCCCGCGCCTTTGTAGCTAATCGG
>Ga0256827_10000931_pt1 | contig 18448 bp, 17 predicted proteins | sample CV84metaG_FD_185977 | JGI IMG/M metagenome (GOLD analysis project Ga0256827, IMG submission 185977) | Hydrothermal vent microbial communities from East Pacific Rise, Pacific Ocean - CV84 | ecosystem: Environmental > Aquatic > Marine > Hydrothermal vents | place: Pacific Ocean: East Pacific Rise... | reverse complement strand
TACGCTAGAGGATGCGATTGATGAGCCTGATGAGACCATGACCCTGAAAGGAACCGTGACCTCAGGCAACACAGGCAATACCGATCCTAGCGGTAAGGGTACCATCGTTGATGATGACAAACCAAATATGATCGTTACAAAAACACAAGTCTCAGGTACAGATCCTGTGACTTCAAATGGAGACACTATTGGTTATGAGATCGCAGTCAAGAATACAGGTTCTGCCTCTCTTACCGGTGTAGTCGTTACAGATACCATGCCAAATGGCATGATAGTACATCTGACAATACCTACATCGGGCGACACCAACACCAATGACGTTCTTGATCTCAATGAGACATGGATATTCACTGCAAGCTATACAGTCGTTCAAGATGACATAGACAGCGGTGTCCCTCTGACCAATGTTGCATCTGTCCAAACGGATCAAGTAGGTCCAGTCAAAGACGAAGCAACCACTAAAGTAGGACAAACCCCCGCTATCGCCATTATCAAGTCCGGTACATTCCAGGATGAGGATGGAGACGGATTTGCACAAGTGGGTGAAACAGTGCTGTATCTCTTTAACGTGGTCAACACCGGAAACGTTGCACTGACAGACATCACCGTAACCGATCCTAAAGTCACTGTACTCGGAGGCCCCATTGATCTGGAGGCAGGTGCCGGTGACAGTAGCACCTTCACTGCCAGCTATACGGTCACCCAGGAGGATATTGATGCAGGCGAAGTAAGCAACCAGGCTCTAGCAGAAGGTACCGCACCTGATGAGAGCAAAGTCAGTGACCTGAGTGATGATAACTCTCTGTTGGAAGACAACACCACTATCATCATACTGAAACAGAGCCCAAGCATTGCTATTATCAAAACAGGTACTTTCCAGGATGAGAACAATGATACTCTTGCTGATGAAGGTGAAACTATTAAGTATACATTCCGTATCAAGAATACAGGCAATGTAGAGCTCACAGGCATCACTGTGACGGACCCTAAAGTCACTGTAGTAGGTGGGCCGATCGATCTTGCGGTAGGTGCCATAGATACAGATACTTTTACTGCCCTCTATACGGTCACTCAGGAGGATATCGATGCAGGAAAGGTAACCAACCAAGCCCTGGCAGAAGGTACCGCACCTGATGACAGCAAGGTAAGTGATTTGAGTGATAATAACTCTTTCTTGGAGGATGACAACACCACCACACCTTTAAATCAGAACCCCGCTATCGCCATTATCAAGTCCGGTACATTCCAGGATGAGGATGGAGATGGCTTTGCACAAGAGGGTGAGACGATACTGTATGTCTTTAATGTATTCAACACCGGAAACGTAGCACTGGTCGACGTCACAGTCACCGACCCTAAAGTCACTGTTGTCGGAGGGCCTATAGATCTGGAAGCAGGAGCCAGCGACAACAGCACCTTCACTGCCAGCTATACCGTCACACAAGAAGATATCGATACAGGTATCGTAACCAACCAAGCTCTGGCAGAAGCGACTGCACCTGACGGCAGCAGGATAAGTGACCTAAGTGATGACAACTCTATACTGGAAGATGATAACACCAGTACCGTATTGGATCAAAGCCTCTCTATCTCTATCGTTAAATCTGCTGTTTTCTTGGACGAGAATGAAGATGAGATGGCCAATGACGGGGAGATTGTCACCTATACATTTACCGTTACAAACACAAGTAATGTCAACCTTACTGATATTACTCTTGGAGATGAAAGAATTGGCGTAGCTGATCTATCACTGCCTAATCTTAGTGTAGGAGAAAGTACCACTGTTGATATCAACTATACAGTGACAGAGCAGGATGCCAAAGAGGGCAATATTACCAATGTTGCCACCACAGAGGCAACCACACCTGATGGAAGTACTGTGACAGATAAGAGTACAGAGGTCGTTGTCATCACAGGCACCTCTGCTATACTTGCTGCAACACTCATAGCAAAAGATGACAGCAAAGTAGGTACTTTTAGATCTCCTGTCACGATTGATGTACTTGCCAATGATATCAGTGATATCGCACTCGATCCTACAACCGTCATGATACTTGACCCAAGCAGCAATGCTTATGTCACAACATTGGCTATCGCAGGAGAAGGTACATGGAGTGTTGATCCGGCTACTGGCAAGATTACCTTTACACCAGAGGCTGGATTTGTAGGTGACCCTCAGCCAATCTCCTATACAGTAGAGGATCTTGTAGGTAACCTTTCCAACCAGGCCACTATCAGCGTATTCTATACCATAGAACAACATATCTCTGGCGCATTCTGGTTGGATCACAACAAAAACTTTCATAGAGACAACAACGAAAAAGCCATAGAGGGCTCCACTGTCGAGATTCTGGACGAAAGTAGAAATCCAGTCACACCTCCTAAGACCGGTACGGTTTCAAAAAGAACCAAGCTGATCACAGATGATCCAAACAGATATATTGTGACACCTGACAGTGATGGAAAATATGGCCTGCCTATGGAGGCAGGTACCTATATCGTCAAATTTACCTTCCCTGCATCCATGTATGAAAATGGATATACCTTCGGTGACTACAACAACAGTAATATCACCGTTGAAGAGAATGTACTATACCGTAAGGTCATCATCGACCATGGTGAAGCCAAGTCCAATGTTGATGCAGCCGTCAACTGCCCATGTAGCGATCTTGTTTCTGACAGTGCAGCATCGCTCACAGCTGCTGCCCTGCTGTTTATGATTTTCTTCCTATTCGGCACGGCCCTTTATGCCAGAAGGAGTGATGATCTCCTTCCGGAAAATAATTACAAGTAGCCCTGCCCCTCTATGACACAATAGGCACCTATGTCTATTGTGTCGGCAGTGCTAAAACTGTTTATACCACCATCCTACCTCTTCATAGATAGTTTTTTACCACTATTTCGCTATACTCCAAATCCAACAAAACAGAAGAATAGACCCTAAAGGCAAACAATGAATTTTCAACTTACCAATAGCAAACTCTCAGAGATCAAGGCAGGCCTGGAGCTTATCCTTGTGATAAAACAAAATCTGGATCATCCCTTTGTAAAAGATAAGAAACTACTCAAAAAAGCAGGATTTACGGGCACACAGGATGAGACCTGTCTGCTGGTAGAAAAAAACAGACTCTATATCGGTGCCGAGTCACTCAAAGGCAATGATATCAGACCTGCTATTGCTACTGCGATACGTACATTGCTGGGGAAAAAAGCCTACAAAAGTATCAAACTGGGTACCTATCTCAGCCATCCCAGATGCACAGCAACATTGAGGGCGATGGTAGAGGGCATTGTACTGGGGAGTTATACTTTTGATACCTATAAAAGCAAGAAAAACAGCTGCCCAGTCAAAAAAGTTATTCTCTCTTTGGAAGGATATGCCAAGCATGAAGTAAGTATGGAGAGTGCTTCCAGAGCACTACATAACGGTGAGATCGCTGCCAATGCCACCAATTTCACCAGAGATATTGTCAACACTACACCTGAAGACTGCACACCTGAGACCTTGGCAAAGATAGCCAAAAAACTCTCAAAACAACACACCCTGACATGCAATATTCTTACCCCTAAAGCACTCAAAAAAGAGAAGATGGGCTCCTTACTTGCTGTGGCTAGAGCAAGCCGGCACAAGCCCAGAGTCATTCATCTCACACACGCACCCAAAAATCCCAAAGCTGTAGTGACTCTGGTAGGCAAGGGACTTACGTATGACAGTGGTGGACTCAGCCTCAAGCCGGCAGACTATATGGTTACTATGAAATCAGACAAAAGTGGTGGTTCTGCAGTACTCGGTATTATGAAAGCAGTGGCTGAAATGAATCTACCTATAGAGGTACATGGCTTTGTCGGTGCTGTGGAAAATATGATCGGTGGGGATGCCTACAAGCCAGATGATGTACTCAAATCTAAAAATGGCAAGACCATCGAAGTACGCAACACAGATGCGGAGGGTCGCCTGGTACTTGCCGATGTACTGACCTATGCACAGCAGGAGGTAACAGCAGACTATCTCTTCGACTTTGCGACATTGACCGGCGCCTGTGTGGTAGGTGTGGGGCAGTACACCTCTGGCATGATGGGCAACAGCCCAAAGGTGGTAGACAGAGTACTGGAATCAGCTAAGAATGCCGGTGAGCTTGCTACAGCCCTGCACTTCAACCGCTACCTCAAAAAGACACTTAAAAGTGAGATCGCAGATATCTGCAACATCTCCAGTACCCGATATGGGGGAGCGATCACCGCAGGGCTGTTTCTCTCTGAATTTATTGATGATGCACACAAGAACAAGTGGGTACATATTGATATCGCTGGGCCCGCATTTGTCGAGTCCAGCTGGGGAGAAAATCCACACGGTGCCTCAGGTGCCGGTGTACGTACCATGTTGCGTACCATAGAGAAACTAGCCCGAGACACAGGACACAACGGCGTACACGGAACCAGAAAGTAGCCATGTCACTCGCTACCCTCGGACTCTCTCCCTCACTCCTAAGAGCCACCAAAGATAAAGGCTACAGCACAGCTACGCAGATCCAAAAAGAGCTCATCCCAGCCATCCTCACAGGACGTGATATCCTCGCAGGGGCGCAGACAGGCAGTGGCAAGACCGCTGGCTACGCACTGCCTATGTTGCAGGAACTTGCCAAAAGCTATAGAGAGGATCACCACTACCCTCAAGCCCTCATCCTCGTACCTACCAGAGAGCTAGCCAGGCAGATTTATACCAGCTTCAAAGACTACGGTAAGTACCTCCCTCTCAAAAGCACGGTACTCTATGGTGGAGCCAATATCTCTGCACAGTCCAACAGGCTTGGGTCTGGTATGGATATCATCATCGCTACCAGTGGACGACTTCTGGAACATCTAAACCGTAACAGTCTCTCTCTGGAATCTATACGTTACCTCGTACTCGATGAGGCAGACACTACCCTGGATATGGGCTTTCTCCATGAGATCAGCCAGGTCCTCACCTACCTGCCCCAGGCACGACAAAACATCCTCATCTCCGCTACCCTCACCCCTGCACTCAAGCGACTCTCAGATGAGATGCTGAACAAACCCAAACTGATCGAGACTGATCGTATGGGCAGCACTGCCCAGTCTGTGCAGCAGCTCCTTTATCCTGTCATTGCTGAGAAGAAAGAGGAGCTCCTCTCCTACCTGATCGGTTCACGCAACTATAGCCAGGTGATGGTCTTCGTCCGTAAAAAAGAGCTGGCAGACCAACTCAGTACCACACTCAACACACATGGTCTCAAAACAGAAGCGATCCACGGAGACAAAAGCTCAGGAGCCAGGGACAGGGCTTTAGAGAAATTCAAAACGGGTATGATCCGTGTACTCGTCGCTACAGATATCGCTGCCAGAGGCTTAGATATCCCTACCCTTGAAGTGGTCATCAACTACGATATCCCTCATGTGCTAGGTGACTATATCCATCGTATCGGTCGGACAGGTCGTGCTGGCAGAAAGGGATTGGCGATCACACTCTCTGCACCCGAAGAGTCCATTGCGCTGGGAGATCTAGAGCGGCTCCTTGGCAAGGCGATCCCCAAAGAGATCCTCCCAGAATACGCCCCACCCAAACAGGGCAGCACACAAAAAAAATCCAAAGCAAAAGCAGAGATCAAAAAAACAGCAGGTGCTTTCGGACGTAAAAAGAGTAGAACACCCCGTGCAAGTAAAAAGAGAAAAACAACGAAAAGAGATGGGTGGAAACGCTAAAAGAATCTTGAATATTTGATACCCGACCCCATCTAAAAAAACTATACCCACACAAAAATCACTTAGGTCTCTAGGGACTAGAGAAAAGTATTCTGATACCTCTCCTCACCAAATCCCAGCAACACCTCACCCTCCCCAAACTCGATCACAGGTCTTTTGAGCAGGTAGTTCTCCTTTGCCATCCAAGTGATCTTGCCCTCGGTATCTAGGTTAAGCTCCTTGAGTTTGAGGTCTCTATATTTTTTGCCACGGTTGTTAAACAGCAGATCGATCTCTACCTTTTTAAGCCATGTTTTGATCTTCTCTTCACCCACAGACTCTTTTTTATAATCCACAAAATCAAAAGCGATCTCATGTGCTTTCATAAACTTCACAGCCTTGCCAACTGTAGAGCAGGTCTTAATGCCATAGATTGTCATTGTACTCCTTATACAAATGTGGGTATCAGCTCTCTGATACCTCGGATAAACATCTCCACCGCCATCATCAACAGCAGCATACCCATCAGACGTTCCATCGCCGTCAAGCCTCTACGTTTGAGCAGCTTATAGAGTCTGGGAGAGGAAAGGAGGATCAATGAGGTGACAGACCATGCGATCAGTACTGAAACAAAGATACTGCCGATATCCCCAGGATGAGACTTGGCAAGCAGCATCAGTGTTGCGATCGAAGCGGGACCCGAGATCATCGGGATAGCGATTGGTACGACCAGCGGTTCTTCATCTGAGTTACTGACAAAGAGGCTATGACCATTGGGATCAGGGAAGATCATCTTCAGCGCAATCACAAAAAAGATGATCCCTCCAGCGATCGTGATCGCCTGCGTCTCCAGCCCAAAGATACTCAAAAACCGTTCCCCAAAGAAGAGAAATACCACCAAGATAAAAAGCCCGATCAGCATCTCACGTATAATGATCTTACGGTGTTTTGAAGGGTCAATATTTTTGAGAATACTCAACACCAAAGGCACATTGCCAAAAGGATCCAAGATAAACAGCAGCAGTATCGCAGTTGATAAAATATCCATTTAGGATGGCTCCTTCTCTTTGGTTTTCTCTTTCTCTATGAGATCGAGTCTTTCACCCTTGTCATTGAATTTCCGCTGAAAATTCCCACGTATGATCAAAAAGGTCATAAAGGAGAAGACAACAATCGCAATCATATAAAAAATATCTCCGATGCTCACTCTGCCTCCTTGTTGGGAATGGTAATTTTTTCAAACCCATCATAGTTTTGTCTGAGTGCCTCATACGCCACGATCCCTACACTGAGCCCCAGGTTCAGGCTTCGACCACCCTCACCCATCGGGATCGTAATGCACTGCTCCGGATGTGCCAACAGCACTTTCTCATCGATCCCTTTGGTTTCGGATCCAAAGAGTATATAGCCATCCTTCTGGAAGTCCGCCTCCCAGTAGAGTCTGTCAGTTTTAGTTGTTGCCATATAGCTGTTGCTACCAATCGGATGTACTTTCAAAAAATCAGAAAAACTCTCCCAAAGTACCAGATCAACCAGATGCCAATAGTCCAGCCCTGCCCGTTTGACTGTCTTGTCATCGATATCAAACCCCAAAGGCTTGACTAGGTGCAACGTGGCTCCCAAATTAACACAGAGCCTACCAATCGTACCTGTATTGGGTGGGATCTGTGGCTCTACGAGGACGATATTCAACATACTACATCATTCCTCATATTTGCAAAACACTGGGTTTTATGCTGTCATTCCGTGCCTGACACGGAATCCACAATCTATATAGCCCACATGTCAGCGATACTGTGGATCCTGAAACAAGTTCAGGATGACGACCAAAGATATTTTCCAGAGCATTCAATTTTCAATTCCTCATTCTAAAAAATAATCGTTTTGTTGCCGTATACGAAGACACGATCATGAAGCACCAGATTGAGTGCGCGGGAGAGTACGATCTTCTCACCATCTTTACCTGCCCGCTGCATATCCTGCCAGCTGAATCGGTGGTTGACAGGGATCACATCTTGGGAAATGATCGGCCCTTCATCCAGATCATTGGTGACAAAATGCGCTGTAGCACCGATGATCTTGACCCCTCTTTCATAGGCTTGCTTATAAGGGTTTGCACCGATAAATGCAGGGAGAAAGGAGTGATGAATGTTGATGATCTTCTTCTCATAGCGTCCTACAAATGCAGGGGTCAGGATACGCATATATTGGCCAAAACCATATAGTCGAAATCCACCTGATCGATCAATTGCATGATATGCTCTTCATGCTCCTCTCTGCTATATCCATCTGCAGGGACATGAAAGAAAGGGATATTGAATTTACGTACCAGCTCTTCGAGTGTATTGTGGTTTCCGATCACCGCTTCGATATCTGCTTCCAACTCACCGTCTGCATGCCGGATCAGGATATCTCCCAGTGCATGAGACTCTTTGGTCACCATCAGGATGATCTTTTTACGTTTGGGCAGGATCACACGCAGATCAGCATTGGCAGGGAGCACCTCTCTCAGCTCTTGTTCTAACTCATGAGGCTCAAACTGTCCTGTGACGACCGTACGCATAAAAAACTTCTCTGCCGTTTTATCCACAAATTCACGGTTGTTGTCGATATTCAGATCATTGTCAAAAAAGACTTTGGAGATGCGATAGACCAATCCTTTAGCATCATGACAGTCAATCAGAACTTTGGCTTTGGTTTCCATCATTCTGCTCTACTCTCTGGAAGCATAGTTGGCAATGATAGCGCCCATCTCTTCAGTCGCACAGATCTCTTTGGCATCATAGGCTCCGATATCACCGGTACGATAGCCTTCAGAAAGTGCCAACTTGACCGCTTCATCGATCCTATCTGCTGCTGACTGCTCATCCAGAGCATAGCGTAACATCATTGCCGCACTGGCGATCGTAGCGATCGGATTGGCGATCCCCTGTCCTGCGATATCCGGTGCAGAACCGTGGATCGGTTCAAACAAGCCTACTCCCTTTCCGGTACTGGCACTGGGGAGTAATCCGATCGAGCCACTCAGCATACTGGCGGCATCAGAGAGGATATCTCCAAAGATATTGCCTGTGAGGATCACATCAAACTGCTTGGGCTCACGGATCAGTTGCATAGCGGCATTGTCCACATACATATGGCTCAGTGCGACTTCCGGATAGTCCATTGCCACCTCTTCTACGATATCTCTCCAGAACTGGCTCACCTCCAACACATTTGCCTTATCCACAGAGCAAAGTCGCTTGTCTCGCTTCATCGCAATCTCAAACGCAACCTTGGCGATGCGAATGACCTCTTCTCTGGTATAGACCATGGTATTGAATGCTCTGTCAGCATGCTGCTCTCTGGGTTGCCCGAAGTAGATACCTCCGGTAAGCTCTCGTACCACCATGATATCTACCCCTTTGAGTACCTCTGGCTTGAGTGTCGAGGCATTGACCAGCTCATCATAGACCGTTGCAGGACGGAGATTGGCGAAGGTTCCCATCTCTTTACGCAGGTTGAGCAGTCCACTCTCTGGACGAAGGTGTCTCTCTACCGTATCCCATTTGGGACCACCGATCGCACCAAAAAGCACCGCATCGCACTGCTTGACTCCCTGGATCGTCTCTTCAGGAAGCGGTACACCGGTCTCATCGATAGCGATACCGCCCATCAGCATCTCTTTATAGTCAAAGTTGATATCTTCAACCACCGCTACTGCATCCAGTACCTTGATCGCTTCATCTACGATCTCAGGCCCTATGCCATCACCTCTGATCACACCTATCGTATAACTTTTACTCATTTAGTTTGCCTCCGCAATCTCTTTTTGTGCAAAAGCGATCAATCCGCCTACATCCACCAATTGCTGCATAAAATCCGGAATCGGGGTAAATTTATAGCGCTTTTGCTGTGTTTCGTTGATCACTTCTCCGCTCTGCATATCGATACGTACACTGTCACCCTCTGCGATCTCGGAAGCTTCCGGAAGTTCAAAGATAGGCAAGCCCATATTGAAGGCATTTCGGTAAAAGATACGTGCAAATGTCGGAGCGATCACTGCCGCGATACCGGCTGCCTTGAGTGCGATAGGCGCATGCTCTCTGGAAGAACCGCAGCCGAAGTTTTCACCTGCTACGATGATGTCACCTGCTGACATCTTGCTCGCAAATGACGGATCAGCATCCTCCATGACATATTTTGCCAATTCACTGGGTTCACTGGTGTTGAGATAGCGTGCTGCGATGATAAGATCGGTATCCACATTGTCACCGAATTTCCAAACTTTTCCTTGCAAAGTCAATCCTTTTGGGCACCCTCAAGGGTGCAGTAAATATTTGTGCGATTATAGCCAAAAAAGCATAAAGAGCCTATCTACCCATCCAACTACGCAGTTTAAACTTTTTTGGGTATAATCCACCCTAATTACGCAATATCACAGGAGTCCACATTTATGGCAGCAAAAGACAGTATGAAAAAAGTCGAAACCCTTTTTAACAGCAAAAAAAAGGGTAACCTGCTTACTTTTGAAAATATCGCCAGAGAGTTTGACAAGCAGATCACTGCTGCGCAAGCCAAAAAAATAGTCAAGCTCGCTGACACCAAAGGTATCAAAGTCGTTTCCGCTTCGGAGTTTGCAAAAGCACAAACGGAAAAAGCAAAAAAACAGAGAGAAATCGCACGCAAGAAACAGGCGGAGAGCAATGAAGAAGACTCTTTCGATATGACCAAAGAGAAAGAGTTGTTGGAGTGGAGCAGATCCGATTCTCCTGTACGAATGTACCTTAGAGAAATGGGAAAGATCCCTCTACTGACCAAAGAGGAAGAGGTAGAGCTCTCCCAGCAGATCGAAGAAGGGGAAGATATCATCATTGATGCCATCTGCTCCGTACCCTATCTCATAGAGTACATCCTCAACTACAAACAACCCCTGCTCAACAGAGAGAGAAGAGTCAAAGAGCTCTTTAAGAGCTTTGAAGAGAGCGGAGATGACGAGGGTGACGAAGGCGAAGAATCCGAAGTAAGTACAGAAACAAACAAAGGGGATAGCAAGAGAGTCAATCAAGTCGTAGAAAGCTTCAAATATCTGGAAAAGACCAAAAAAGACTGGATCAAGTCACGCAACGAGATGCAGAAGATCATTGACAGTGATCCGGACAATATAGAGAAGATCTTTCATGAGCGTTTCAAGGTTGCCTTCAAAAAAGACCAGCTCAAGAATGCACTGCTCAATCTCGGGCCTACCTCCAAGCTGATCAATGAACTGGTCAAAGCCATGGAGACGGCACTCAAAAGCGATGATGGGTTTGATGTAGAGCTCAAGCGCTTGGAGTATAAGCTCCAGCTCTTCAACGACACCCTTCGTGCCAATCACCAGAAGATCCTGGATAACATCATCAAGATGGACAAAGAGGATATCATCAATGCTGTGCCTGAGACCACCATGGTCAGCACCTATGTGGAGATCAAAAAGCTCTTTGAAACACAAGAGGCCAGCAAAGACAGCTTCAACCTTGATCCTAAAAAGCTCGAAGAGATCCTCAACCAGATCCATATCGGAAAAGCACGTAGCGAAAAGGCCAAGACCAGAATGGGCAAGTCAAACCTCAGACTGGTCGTCTCTATCGCCAAACGCTACACCAACAGAGGTCTGCCTTTCCTAGATCTGATCCAGGAGGGCAATATCGGACTCATGAAAGCGGTCGATAAGTTTGAGTACGAAAAAGGCTACAAGTTCTCTACCTATGCTACCTGGTGGATCCGACAGGCGATCAGCCGTGCGATCGCAGATCAGGCACGGACGATCCGTATCCCAATCCACATGATCGAGACGATCAACCGTATCAACAAGATCATCCGTAAACACCTGCAAGAAACGGGTAAAGAGCCGGATCTGGATACGATCGCAGAAGAGGTCGGACTCACGGTTGACAAGGTGAAGAATGTGATCAAGATCACCAAAGAGCCTGTATCGCTAGAGACCCCTGTAGGAGATGAGGATGATGGACGATTTGGTGACTTCATCGAGGATCGCAACACCCTCAGCCCTACCGATGCTGTCATGAATGATGACCTCAACAAGCAGATCGATGATGTCTTGTATCAGCTCAATGATCGCGAAGAAGCCGTAGTGCGTATGCGATTTGGACTGCTCGAAGATGCCAGTGACAGAACCCTTGAGGAGATTGGAAAAGAGCTTAATGTTACCCGGGAACGTGTTCGCCAGATCGAATCAAGTGCCATCAAAAAACTCAAACACCCCAAAGTAGGAAGAAAGCTCAAAAACTATATCAAAGAGTAGGGTGCGTGGTGCCCGTAGGAAATACCCTTGGGGTACTAACGCACCATCTTGGAAACCTGTACTACTGCCTCCCTTTCGCCGAAAGGCTCTGCAAAGTATGCAAGCATTATAAAGGTAAAGATTTATGAAAACACCCAAATTCTTCGCCCTCATCATCGGTACCGAAATACTCAACCGCAGACGTACCGATAAGCACTTTGATTTTGTCACTCAGGCACTTCTCAAAAAAGGGCATAAACTTACGGGCTCTTTTATCATAGAGGATGATCCAGAGCTTATCATTCAGACCATACAGTTCATCCAGTCTCAGCCTGATGCTGTACTCTTTAGCTTTGGTGGGATCGGCTCTACACCTGATGATTATACACGTCAATGTGCTGCCACAGCACTAGGAGATAGCAAGCTCTATGCACACAAAGAGGCGCAAGAGATTATTGCTGAGAGAGTGGATATACAAAAACACCCGCATGCGCTCAATATGGGTATGCTTCCAAAGTCTGCCAAACTCTTAGAGAACCCTGTCAATAAAATGCCCGCTTTTCAGCTAGAGAATCGCTACTTTTTTATGCCTGGATTTCCGGAGATGAGCCATCCTATGATCGAGGCGATCCTCTCGGAGCACTTTCCTGAAAACAGGCGCCTCTATCGCTATACCCTGACCGCACTCTGTCGGGAAGGGGAGCTGATCCCGATCATGGAGCAGATGCCAGCTTCCGTAGAGTTTTCTTCCCTTCCCAAGCTGATGACGGATGGCTGGCAAACCACCATCTCTGTTGCCGCTCATCACAAAGAGGAAGCCAAGACAGCTTTTGCACTCTACACCACGGCACTTGAGGAGAAAGATATCTACTACAGCCTCAATGATACCGGTCACTGATGCCCCTACGCACCCCACTTCCTTTTGCCTATCGGGTCATTCGAAAACCCCATATCAAACACCTCTACCTTCGTATCAAGGAAGAGGAGGTGCTTGTCTCTGCTAACAGGAGGATCTCTCAAGAGCATATCGAACACTTTGTCAGATCCAAAAGCAACTGGATCCAAAAGCAGCTCTCAAGCACAGGTAAAAAAAGTAGCCTTACCGATAGAGATGCCACAGTCTATCTACTGGGCAAAGCATATCCTGTTGCCCTGCACTGCGATCCTCTGACTCAAAAAAGTGTTATGAAAATAGAAAAAGAGAAAGCCTGTTTTTATCATGCCGAGACAGCAGACCATACACTACTGCTATCGTTAAGAGACAGCTACTACAAAAGCTGCTGTCTCTCAGTGATCACACCGATCGTAGAGACATATACAGAGAAAATGCAATGCCAGCCTTCCAAACTCAGCTATCGGCACAACACAACACGCTGGGGAAGCTGCTCTGCAAAAAATGCGCTCTCATTCAACACCCGACTCATGATGCTGCCCACACCTATGATCACCTATATCGTGATCCATGAACTTGCACATATCGTACACAAGAATCATGCTGCAGGATTTTGGCATCTCGTAGCAAAGTACTGCCCGGATTATAAAGAACTGAGACGCAGCATACGGGCATTTGAGCCTTTTTTGTAGATGCTGGTACCTTCACCTACAGCTTCCAGTATCCCGGTAGTCGCCTCAGAGATGACCGAACCCAGATCCAGAAGCAGCTGGGTATTTTCCAGAGAGTATTTCTGCGAAACAATACTCTCCAGATCACTCTCAGCCAGCAAGATCATCTTGAGTTGACGCTGCACCTTGCGGTTCTTGGAAGTATAGCTGTCAAACTCCTTCATCAATAAGCCCAGACTGATTATGCTCTCCTTCATCTCTCTATCCAGAGGATTGCTACTTGTACCCATGCCACTATAGAGATAGTCTTTGGTCAACATCTGTACAAGCTGCATAGACTCCATAGAGGTATCCACTACAGATGCCTGCTTCACTGTTGTCTGTACGGTCATAAAACCTGTTTTGCTTATCGGTGCAAGCTCTGCAAAAAGAAACGTGCTTGAAAGTAGTATTAGTGCTGAAAATATCTTTTTCATTTTTGTTCTGCCTTATAGCTTTAAATTCCTCTATGAATTTAAAAAAAATATAGGCAACCCAGCCATCTTTCTCAAGCACTATGCATAGAGGGAAGATCTGTGGCTTTCCGTCCCCGCTTTTCAGTCGGGTTTGGCTTTATCGTAAGAAATTGTAGCATGAAAATGTCAAAAAATGTCAAAATAGTCTCTAACCCTAGTTATCACTAGCTTTCTTAGAGTGTTAGAGATCCCCTTAACTCTTTTTGTGCTATGATTCAAGCATTATTTTATACACATAAGGGAAAAGAAATGGATATTTCAAAAATCGGTCACGGTGACAATCCAGACGCTGTGATAGCTATCATAGAGGTACCACTGGACTCCAATATCAAATATGAGTTTGACAAAGAGGCTGGCTGTATCGCCGTAGATAGGGTACTCTACTCGGCAGTACACTATCCGGCGAATTATGGATTTGTGGCAAACACACTCTCAGACGATGGGGACCCGGCAGACATCTTGGTACTCTGCGACTATCCGCTTCAGGCAGGCTGCACTATCAAGTGTCGTCTGGTAGGCGTACTGATGACAGAAGATGAGAGTGGTGGTGACGAGAAACTTCTCGCTGTACCTACAGAGAAGATAGACCCCAGATATAAAGAGATTAAAGACTTGGGAGATGTACCCGAGCATACACTCAATCGCATCAAAAACTTCTTTGAGACTTACAAAATGCTAGAGCCTAACAAATGGGTCAAAGTATCGGGATTCAAAGACAAAGCCGCCGCCACAGAGATCCTGGCAAAAGCGATCAAAAACTACAAATAAAGGCTCTCCGGGAGCCATCCCGAAGCCATCACTCTGCCATAATAAATAAAAAAAGTACCAATCCTTACGGGTATCACCTATGATTAGAGGTTCTCTTAACAATCTTACGCTAAAATAATACCAATTCCAATAGTATACACAACACACAATGGGGGTTATCATGGACTATACAAAAATATTTGGTCTTCTTTTCCTGATCTATGCATTAGGCAGCAGCATCGGCAGCACTTTTTAGGAGTAGAGATGTCCAAAGCAAAACGAATCAACAGCAGCACATCTCGTAGAACACGCGAGTCTACACTACTCTACCTCTTTCTCATCCCTCTTTTTATCTCCGTTACCAGATCACTTTTTGCTGCGGAGTACAGTGGATTTATTCTCAAAGGGTTGGGATTTTTGCTACTCTCTGGCAGCCTTGCACTGGCAAGCAAAGGATTCAGGCAGAAAATAGCCTATAGCGAAGCAAAACTTGCCAAAGCACCCAAGACACCTTATCTGAGACTGGCAGCTGCTGGCTTGGGTCTCTCTGCCTTTTATCTCAGTTTCTTTATCGGAGGCAAGCCACTTCTGTCGGCACTTTTTGTCGGTATTCTTGCGCCGTTAGGCTTCTATCTCTATTATGGTTTCGATCCCAAAAAGGACAAGCTGGGAAATATCGACGGTATTTCTGCCGAACTTGTCCTCGAAACACTGCAGGAGGCAAAAAGCAAACTTTCCCATATAAAAAGTGACAGGGAGAAGATCACCGATACCGCTCTGGTCACCAAACTGACACTGGCAACAGACAAAGCAGAGACCATTCTTGAGACCATTCAGGAGGATCCAAAGGATATTCGTGTTGCCCGAAAATTCCTTATCGTCTACATCGATGGGATCGCCAAAGTGACACGTTCCTACATTCAGCTGGACGAGAAGGATATCAATCTGCAGACCAGAGAGAGGCTCTATGGGCTACTGGATGAAGTGGAAGCAAAGTTTGGTACGGAGCTGCAGCGTCTCAAAGAGAACAACCAGTTCGACCTAGATGTCCATATCGATGTACTCAAAGAGCAGATCAAACATTAAATAAAAAAGGAGAAACAATGGAAACAAAGATCAAAGAGGTAGTAGAGAGCAGCATTGCGAAACAGAGTGAAAACCCGCCTGAGGTGATGGAAGGCGAAGAGTTGGCACTGCTCGATGCGATGAAAGAGCTGGATGTCAAAGACCGCAACTCTATTATCTATTTCGGCTCCAAAGCACAGGAGAAGCTTGACAGCATCTCCAACCGCATGATCGACGGTGTACGCAACAACCAGACAGGCAGAGCCGGTGCAGCCCTCAATGAGATGGTGGCAGCGATCCGGGGCTTCGATATGGACGAGTTCAACCCCAACAGAAATCTTGCCTGGTGGCAAAAGCTCTTTGGTTTCACCAAGCCGGTCGTCAAGTTTGTCCAGGAGTACGAAGAGGTACGAGACCAGATCGACCTGATCTCCAATAGTCTGGAGAAGCACAAAAGTACCCTCATGACCGATGTGGTCTCACTGGACAAACTTTACGAAGCCAATCTGGAGTATTTCCGCAGTCTGGAGCTCTATATCAAAGCGGGTGAGACCAAACTGGAAGAGCTGGAAGCTACGATCATCCCTGAGTATGAAGAGAAAACAAAGAGCGAGGAGATGCTGGCTATTCAGGATCTCAAAGAGATTCGCGGCTTCCGTGATGATCTGGAGCGACGTGTACACGACCTGAGACTCTCCAGACAGGTTGCCATGCAGGCACTCCCTTCTATTCGACTCATTCAGGAGAATGACAAATCCCTGATCAACAAGATCACCTCCACACTGGTCAATACCGTACCCCTCTGGCGCAACCAGCTGGCACAGACTGTGACCATCTTCCGCAGTCACGATGCAGCGATTGCTGTCAAAGAGGCAGCAGACCTGACCAATGAACTGCTTGAGAAAAATGCAGAAGGTCTACGGGAAGCCAACCAAGTCGTCAGAGAGCAGATGGAGCGAGGTATCTTCGATATCTCCAGCATCAAAAAGGCCAACGAAACCCTCATCGCTACACTCAATGACTCGATCAAGATCACTGAAGAGGGCAAAAAAGCCAGAACAGCAGCACTTGTCGAACTGCAGAATACAGAAAAAGCACTCAAAGAAGCACTCATGGCAGTCAAATCCAAGGCAGAAAAGATCCCTGCAAAAGACGGGGAAGCACAGCAAGCACTCACAGAAACAAAGGAGTCATAGATGGGACTATGGAGTTGGTTATTTGGGCAGTTTATTGATGTCATTGCATGGACAGATGACTCCAGAGATACAATGGTGTGGCGTTTTCCCCGCCAGGACAATGAGATCAAATACGGTGCCAAACTCATCGTACGGGAATCCCAAATGGCAGTCTTTGTCAACGAAGGAGAGATCGCCGATGTCCTCTCCCCGGGCACCTATGAGCTGGAGACCAATAACCTTCCGATCCTGACCAACCTCCAACACTGGGATCATGGCTTCAAGTCTCCTTTCAAGGCAGAGGTCTACTTCATCAATACCAAGCGCTTCACGGACCTCAAATGGGGTACCAAAGGACCGATCATGGTACGGGATCCAGAGTTCAGTATGGTCAGGCTCAGGGCTTTTGGTACCTATGAGATACAGATCAGTGATCCTGCGGCTTTCCTTAGGGAGATCGTCGGTACAGACGGGCACTTCACGATCGATGAAGTGGACACACAACTGAGCAACATCATTGTCTCCAAGCTGGCAGTCGTGCTGGGTGAGGACAGCACACCGATACTGGATCTGGCTGCCAACTATGAGATGTTCGGTACACATATTACAGAAGGGATCACTCCCTACTTCAGCGAGTATGGGCTGAAACTCACCAAGATACTGGTGGAAAATATCTCTCTGCCCGAAGAGGTACAGGAGGCGATAGACAAGCGCACCAGCAGAGAGATTACCGGGGACCTGGATGCCCACCTCAAATATCAGACAGGAGAGGCGATGGGCAATGCCAATGGCTCTATGGGTGATATGGTCGGTATGGGTGCCGGGCTGGCTATGGGACAACAGATGGCTGAAACGATGAAGAGTGCACCCAAGGCACCCAGTACACCAACACCACCCCCACCACCTTCCAAAGAGAATATCTATGTCTCTCTTGACGGCAAGGCAAGCGGTCCCTATACCAAAGCTGGACTCATAGAGTTGGTTAGCGCGGGTACACTCACCAGAGAGACCTTTGTCTGGAGAGAGGACCTAGACGGATGGAAAAAAGCAGAGGGTGTTTTCGCTGAACTCTTTGCACATCTTCCCCCACCGCTCAACCACTAGGCGCTATGCAGTTTACACCGATCAGTTTCACCTGTGACAGCTGCGGGGCACCCCTGCGCTTCAGTCCTGCCACGGGCAAACTCAGCTGTCCCTTTTGCCACAACACAACCAAGATACAACCCAAAGACAACCTTGTAGAGGAGTTTGACCTCCGCAGTGCACTGGCTGAACTGGAGCACAATACCCCCAAGGAGATCAGCAAAACAGTCGCCTGCCCCAAGTGCGGCAGCAGCTTCACCTTGACCCCCTATTCTGTCAGTACCAACTGCCCCTACTGTGGCACACCGGCGATCACCACCTTTGTCAACCATATCACC